>FPHD01000001.1_pt1 | contig 19782 bp, 28 predicted proteins | sample 1057311 | NCBI WGS metagenome assembly FPHD01 (sample SAMEA4473313, study PRJEB15554) | hydrothermal vent metagenome | biome: marine basaltic hydrothermal vent biome; feature: marine hydrothermal vent; material: water | place: Pacific Ocean | collected 2011-06-14/2011-07-23 | depth 1199 m | reverse complement strand
AAACGTCTATAGTTCTCTCTAAACTCATGTCCCCACTCTGACACACAGTGCGCTTCATCTATGACAAAAAAGTTGATGGGGAGTTGGTGTAACATATTTAGAAAATAGGCATTGGTCAAACGCTCAGGCGCAACATAAAGGAGTTTTATTTCACCATTACGTAACTGCTGTTCTATGGTTTGACTTTCTTCTAGTGTTTGCATAGAACTTAGCATGGCTGCAGAGATATCATTGGCTCTGAGTGCTACCACTTGGTCATGCATGAGTGCAAGTAGTGGAGAGACCACCACAGTAATACCCTCCATAAGTAAGGTAGGAAGTTGGTAACAAAGTGACTTTCCTCCCCCTGTAGGGAGTATCATCAGTACATCTTCTTTGTTGACAATGGCATCTACCACCTCTTCTTGTAAAGGGCGAAAAGCATCATGTCCGAAATAGTGTTTGAGAGTTTCTAATTTATTCATAGTAGAAGTGTAGCGTGAAAAGTTATAAGGAAAGAAAAATATGTCATATTGACATATTTTTAGTTAAATTTGTAGCCTACTCCCCAAACAGGATGAAAATAGCTCTGTGCATTTTGGGGATCGATTTTGTTTTTAAGACGGTTAATGGCAACGTTGACTGCATTGTCATTGACCCCCTCGCCTTCACTGCCCCATACCTCATCACGCAGAAAATCCCGTGTTAACGGTTCATCCACGTGTTTCATAAAAGTATGAAGGAGGTTGAATTCAAGTGGCGTGAGTGAAACAGGAGACCCCTCTACATAGAGCTCTTTTTGTATCAGGTCTATAGTAAGGAGTTTGTATTTCATACGTTGCTGTTTTTGTAGAGCTCCAGAGCGCTTAAGCAGTGCTTTAACTCTGAGTGTAAGCTCTTTGGGTGAGAAAGGTTTGGTCATATAGTCATCACCTCCCGCCTCAAACCCCTCTTCAAGTTCAGACTCTTTGGCTTTGGCAGTGAGGAAGATCACAGGAATATCATACCCTGTCTGGCGAAGATGGGCAACAAATTCACTCCCTTCCATACCAGGTAAATTTCTATCTACCAACATAAGAGCAGGAGTCTCTTCTTCTAAGAACTGTTCTACATTCTGAGTAGACAGAAATCCTGTCACAGAGTAACCTTCTTTGGAAAGATGATACTCAATAAGTTCCAATATATCTTCTTCGTCCTCAATAACGACGATCTCTATCTCTTTTTGCATAAAGAGATTATAGCAAATTAAACCGCGAAACCTTTAATGACAAAGAAGATGATGGCAGATAACACTGCCGCAGCAGGTACTGTGATGACCCATGCAGCTATGATCTTTTTTACCATACCGCGTTTTACATAATTTTCCCTCAAAGCTTTTTTGATCTTTTTAACTACTTTCTTTTGTGCTTTCTGTGCCTCAATAAGAGAAAGTTTCTTGGCCGGATCTTCATTTGTGCAGGCAGCAAGTTGTGCTTTGATCTCGTGGAGCTTATCTACTTCAGTCTGTAATACATGCTGCTTTTCACCCATTTCTTTACTGTCCAGCCACTCTCTAAGGAATCCTACACCAAACACTGCACCGACTGCAATATGCGTAGAGGAAACCGGTAATCCAAGCTGAGAAGCGATGATCACGGTGATAGATGCTGCCATCATGATGGAAAATGCTCTCATCGGATCAAGCTCTGTGATCTCTGAACCTACTGTTTTGATCAATCTTGCTCCAAAGAGTGCAAGTCCTACAGAGATTCCCAGACCACCTACAGCCATTACCCAGAGAGGAATTGCCGCTTTTTTTGCTATGGCAAGGTGTGTCAATGCATCATTGACTGCTGCAAGAGGTCCTACTGCATTGGCTACATCATTTGCACCATGTGCAAAAGAGAGAAAAATAGCAGCAAATACCAAAGGAATACCAAAGAGTACATTGATATCTGTTCTTACATTGTCCATGGATGCTACTTTGGAAGCAATTCTTGGTTTTACAAGTACATAAGTAAGTACTGCTCCGATCACACCAAAGGTTAAGGCAATACCTATAGTCGGTTTTTTCGTCTGTGGCAAGAAGCTCATTACTGCTGTCAGGTCATGCCAGACATGCTTAAGCCCTTTAAGCGTAAGGTATGTCAGGAATGCACCTGCCATAATGGCTACCAAAACAGGTACGATCTTCTTGGCAGCACTCAGTTTGTCTTCTTTGTAAAGGATCTGTGATTTGATAATATAGAGGAATATCGCTGCGATCACACCACCCAATACAGGAGAGATGATCCATGAGGCAACAATCTTTCCCATCGTTCCCCATGAGATAATGGCAAAGCCACCTGCAGCAACACCACCACCCACAACACCACCAACGATAGAATGCGTAGTAGATACCGGTGCTTTAAGCCATGTTGCAAGGTTCAGCCAAAGTGCTGCAGCAAGCAGTGCTGAAGACATCGCATAGACAAAGAGCATCGGATCACCGCCAAATGCTGAGGGGTCAATAATACCTTTTTTAATGGTACCTACCACATCACCGCCGGCAACCAATGCACCCATCGCTTCAAAAATAGCAGCGATGATGATCACACCAGTCATGGAGATAGCCCCGGAACCATACGCTGGACCTACATTGTTTGCTACATCATTCGCCCCGATATTCATTGCCATATAGGCACCGAACACTGCAGCCAATACTAGAAAACCGCCATGAGGGGCCTGTCCCATAATACTGTTGGCATAAAATGCAACGGCTACAGCAAATGCTGCACCCAGTACTGTTTTGATCATATTATTCATTGAACTTCCTTCAGTTTTGTTATGAAAGAATTATAGAAAAAAAGTATTACAATTTTGTTACTATTATCGTACTAAGTGATTTAGGGATCATAATCTGGGGACAGATATTAATCTGCCCTTGGAGAGAAGGCTGATCAGATCAACCTTGTTTTTATATGTTTGAAGAGAATAAATATTACCAATTCACTTCTGTTGTGAACAATACTTTTTCATTTTCTGTATTACCTGCTTTTTCATCTTTTTGATAATCTACAACAAACTCAACATTTTTATTGTATTTATAGGCAATACCGGCAATAGTTGTCTTCTTCTCTATATCACTGTCAAGAGTGTAGTCATCATATCTACCAAGAAGATTCCAGCCATTCAAGCTGTCTGCAAGTGTTTTAAGTCTAAACTCACCATTGACTGACCAGCCATCACCTTTTCTGCTTGCATCTGCTTTATCTGCCTTAATATATTGTGCAGCAAAGAGAAATTCAGGTTGATTATACACTGCGTGTACTCCATACCATACATAATCACCATCAGCATCTCCTACTTTACTCTCATCTTGACCATATTGACCAAAGAAAGAAACGTCTGCATACGTATCATCGCTGTGCGCATGTCCTTTACCTGTACCTAAAAGATGCCCTGTCAATCTCCATGCAGCCCTTAGCCCTTCGCCATCTTCAACACCATGGTAACCAGCTCCATTAAATACACCTAGTTCAGAAGAAAAGTAGTCTGTTTTTGTTTTGAAATTTACACCATAGTCAGAAGAGGTATGTAAATGTCCGCCATTATGTTGCTCACCAAATGTTTCACTGATAGATCTGTATTTCCATCCATGATGTTCTTCAAAGTCAAGCCATGGAGTATGTGCCAAACCAAGCTCTACACCGGTAAACGGTAAAACATTATTTAAATAAAGATAAGCATACTTCACTCTTACATCTAAAGAGCCTTTATCAAAATTACTGTTTTGTTTAGCATCCAAAGTTACTCTCATATAACTTTTTGGATCATCAAAGAAATATCCTTTAACTTGTACATAGTTTCTACTTACCCCAAATTTATTGGTTCTGTGTCCAGTCGCATCCTTATTGCTTAAAAAATGAATATAGTGTGTTCCTGAAAATGCCAACTTTGATGCTTTTGCTGTTACAGGTGTCCCCTGAGGAGCAATAGTTGCCACAGGAGAAATATTTTTACCGGATTTTTGTGCTTCAAGTTTCTCAATTTTCTTCATCATCTGAGCCATTTGAGCTTTAAGTGTAGCAAGTTCTGAACCTGTGCTTGCCGTTGCGGCCGTAGTCATAGTAGCGATTGTCGCTGCTGAGAGTAAGATTTTTTTCATTTTCTAACTTCCTTGTTTGTTTTTTGTGCAGGAAGTATAGAAAAAATTAGTTACAAAATGGTTACATGAATTACGATTTGATTATTATATTACCCCACTAAGTAAATACCTCAGAATAACCTAGGATCATTCATTTGGGTAAAGATTATGCTTGGCACCTTTTTCATCCAAATATTCTACCATTTTTTTCTGCCCGAGTTTTTTCGCGTAATCTTTTGCACTCATCCCGGAAGCATCTGTCGCATTCAAGTCTGCACCATATTCAAGCAGAAGTTCTACCATTTCAGTATCATTGAAACACGAAGCCAAAAGCAGAGGAAGTATACCGCTTCTTCTTTTGGTACTGTTCAGATCCACACCTTTATCTATACAGAGTTGTACAATATCTTTTCGTTTGAATTTAATAGCGGTATCAAGTGCAGAGATCTTATCATTATCAAGTTGATAAATATCTACACCATACTCTAAAAGAAGTTTGATCGCTTCTAGAGAAGCTTGTGTACGTATAGCATAAAAAAGTAAGCCTATTTCATCAGGTTCATCCAGTTCATACTCCTCCCCTATAATAATAGACTGATCAAGATCAACCCCCTGCTCAAGTAAAGCTCTCATTTTTACAAGAGAATCATGTTCCATAGCAACTAAAAGTTCTTTCATTTTCTCTCCTGTTATAGGTTTGTAATACTTTTACTTTACAATTTTCATGTTCTTAAAGAACAAAATTCAAAAAAGGAGCCGAGATGAAAATAAGCACAATACTTAAAAAGATCGTCAAAAAAGACGGGAAACATTCATTGACTGCAAGAAGAGTCAACACATTGAGATCTTCCAAAGAGTTCAACTACCTTGTAGACAGCAGCAAAGCTTAATAGATCAATACTTCACTTATGAACCAAAAGGGTTCATCCCACCCATCATTCCAATAGCCTGAGATTTTTTATTGTCCTCAACCATTTTATTGACATCATTCATTGCTGAGATCAATAATATTTGTAAAGACTCTTTGTCTTCCATCAAACTCTCATCTATATTCAGATCAATGATCTCTCCTGCACCATTAGCTTTGACTTCTATCAGTCCACCGCCTGCTTTGGCTGTGAGTTCCACATTTTTAGCCTGTTCCTGGAGCTCTTTTGCTTTATCCTGCATCTGCTCCATCATTTTGCCCATATTACCCAAGTCAAGACCTTCAAACATTTAAAAACCTTTGCATACTATTCTAATCCCTCAAATTCTTGGGCAATACTGTTATTATCATCCAAAATAACGATCTTGGGCACATACTTGTCTGCCTCTTCTTCTGTCATCGTTGCATAAGCGATAATAATAATCTTATCTCCCTTATGCACTTTTCTTGCAGCTGCTCCGTTTAAACAGATATCGCCTTTGTCTCTCTCCCCGGGGATAATGTAGGTAGAGAAACGTTCACCGTTATTGACATTGACAATATCGATTTTTTGTCCGACACGCATATTTGCAGCATCCAAAAGATTTTGATCGATAGTAATAGAACCTACATAATTCAGGTTTGCATCGGTTACAGTAGCTCTATGTAATTTAGAATAAAGCATGGTGATGTTCATAATCATATTCCTATGTGTTAATTATCGGGATTATAGCAAAATCCCACCTATAACTATATTATACTGAAATTGTGGAAGATTTGTGCAGAACAGTAGGATGGGGTTTTACCGAAGGGTATACCTTTAATCCAACCCACCAAAACAATAAAAGGTACCTATTATTAGAGGTATCCTAAACTATCTGACCATCTCGGATGGTTGTACAGGCTCACCCCACATTTCATCAGGGATCACATATTCCTGTACTACATTGCCACCAATAATATGCTCATCAATGATCCTGTCTATCTTCTCTTTGGTCAAGCCTACATACATCGTATGCCCTGGCTCTACAAGCATTACAGGACCTTGTTGACAACGGTTCAGACAGCCTGTTTGGATAGGCTGTACTGTACCGATGATCCCTTTCATCATAAGAGACTGTGCCAAATGTTGAAAAAGTTGCTGAGATTCTGGGTCATTTTGACTCACGCAGCTTGGTTTTGGCATCCCCGGAGGTGCTGACTGCTGACATTTAAATATATAGAACGCTGGTTGTGGTACACCTGGCATCATAGTAATCCTTTGAAAATTATTCTTCTTGAACAGAAGTAAAGCTCCTATTCAATTCCTCTCACTAAATCTTCACACTTGGCTTAGAATCAGTTTAATTGAGAGTATTTTACTCCTATTTGCTTAATTCTTGATAAATATCAATCTACAATTTACTTTTTTTGACTATAATCCCCTTAATTCAATCACTAGGAAAAACTATGAAATATCCTGATTTTTTTGACAAAGTCCCCTCCATCGATCTTCAAGACCCACTCAGTGATTTTTTAGGAGCATTTGAAGAGGGGAAGCTGCAGATCAGTTATCTTGAATGTGTCAAACTTGCAGGACACTCCTGTCCTACAGTAGCAGGTGCATACCTTATAGCACTCCATGGTCTCAAAGCTCTCTACGGTACAGAACTGCCACAAAGAGGGAACATCCATGTCTCTATGAGAGAAAGTGAAGCAGAGGGAGTTACCGGTGTGATCTGTAATGTCATCTCTTTTATTGCCGGAGCCAACGGTGCAGGTGGATTCAAAGGACTCAATGGGAAAATGTCAAGAAACAACCTTGTCAATTACAACGTTCCCATGGATGGGGAAGTAAAACTCACGCGTACAGACACGAATCAGAGTGTTACACTCAGTTATGATTCATCTATGGTACCTGGTGACCCTATGATGCAACCGCTTATGGGCAAATGCATGCAAGGGCTGGCAACACCTGAAGAGAAAAAAGAGTTTGGAAGACTCTGGCAGACACGTGTTGAGAGAATTTTACTCTCTACTGAGCTTTGGGATACAATGATAACAATTACAAAGGGTTAAAAGATGATTATTTCACAATTCATGACAAAAGAACACAGAGACTGCGATACAGAATTTGCAGCAGCAGAACAGGCAGCGGCAAAAGGAGACTGGGCTGAGACAGAAGAGAAGTTCCTAATTTTTTCAAATGATACACTCAGACACTTTAAACGAGAAGAGGAGGAGCTTTTCCCGGCATTCGAAACACAGACCGGAAGCAGTGAGGGCCCTACGCAAGTTATGCGTTATGAACATGAGCAGGTGAAAGGTCTCATAGGGAAATTGGCAGAGGCTGTGGAATCACAGGACAAAGATGCTTATCTCTCTCTTTGTGAGTCCATGATGATCCTTCTTCAGCAGCACAATATGAAAGAAGAACAGATGCTTTACTCGATGTGTGACAGAGTACTTCCTCCGGAACTTAAAACAGATACATTAGAAAAAATGCAAAAAGTAGAGCTTTAAAGTAGATGCAACAGTTAAAAGAAATCCTACTTGACGCAAGAGAATTGGAACATCCAAAACCTCTTGAGCATGCTATGCACGCATTAAGAGAACTGAATGAAACAAACTATTTCTATATGATCCATCGTAAGAACCCTATACCGTTGCTTGATCTTGCCAGTGAACAGCATTTTCAAGCATTAAGCAAAGAAGATAACAAAGGCATTTGGCATATATTTATTTGCAAAAATCCTAATATTCGTTTAAATGAGTTGATTGAGAGTCATGTTTAGCCAAAACGGTCTCTCTCTCGATCAAGCGCCTCCTATTTCAGTAGTTTTTCGTTTCTTTCTTTCTGGTGCACTCTTTGGCATCCTTGCCGGCATACTCATACTCTTTTTTCAAACAGTAATCTTTGATGCACACAGTATGAAAGCGGTTATCTTGACACATACCTTGACACTGGGTGTCATGTTGTCATTTATGTTCGCTGCACTTTTTCAAATGCTTCCGGTTATAGCAGGAGTAACGCTTACTTCCCCTGTCAAGAAAGCAAATCTTGTACAATATCCTTTTGTCTTAGGTGTAACTGCTCTACTTTTAGCCTTTAACTTCTCTTCTCCGTGGCTTTTTACGGTAGCATCACTTTTACTTGGAGGAAGTATTCTTTTTATCACGATTATTATGCTTAGTAACCTTGTAAAACTTCCTAACCAGAGCAGCTCATCCAGGGGAATGTTGACAGCCCTGGCTTCTTTGGCGATCGTCGTTCTTCTGGCACTCTATATGACAGGAACATTAAGCGGTTTATTTGAAGGAAGTTATTATACTCAGATCAAAACAGCCCACTACTCTTTTGGACTTTTTGGCTGGATAGCACTGCTTATTATCTCTATTTCATTCCAGGTCATAGAGATGTTCTATGTCACACCGTCCTACCCAAAACTTGTCAGTAAATATCTACCATTGACACTTTTAACGCTACTTGTCATCACAACCATCACAGGATTATTCAATCCTAATATATGGGCAGTATCAAATACACTACTTGCTTTACTCTTGATAGGTTATGCTCTTTTGACACTCAAAAGGTTGACACAAAGAAAACGACCCTTAACCGATGCTACAGTATGGTTCTGGCGACTGGGACTTAGCAGTTTGATTTTAAGCATGTTAATACTGGTTATGACAAACTTTACAGAGTTGTCATGGGTAAAAAGTTCTACTTACCTCTTTTTTGCATTCTTTGCCCTGAGTATTGTCTTTGCGATGTTTTACAAGATAGTCCCATTTTTAACATGGTTTCACCTTAACAGCCAAGGCTACTTCACCGCACCCATGATGCACGAAGTTATCCACCCTAAAACAGCGATGAAACATCTTTACATTCATTTGGTAACACTTGTCACTTTTATATTGTCACTGTTTATAAATCTATTTATTTTTTTAGCAGGTGTATTAACCATACTCTCATTTGGATGGATGGCATGGCAGATAATACATGCATGGAGACTCTATAAACATACACAAGAGACTGGGGAGAAGTTTGAGATGAATATTGCGTAGGATGTTGTGAGGGCACAACACCCTACAAAAGCTTATTGAATATTCAATAACCCTCTAACAACCTCACGATCATCAAAAGGATGTTTTACACCCTTTATCTCCTGATAATCTTCATCCCCTTTACCAAGAATTAGTAAGACCTCATTCTTCTCAAGTGCATCAATCGCCATTTTAATGGCAAGTTTTCTATCCGGACACGCAGTGACATTCTCTTTACCAACAAGTCCTACAAGAATATCTTCAAGTATCTGTTCTGGTACTTCATCACGCGGGTTGTCTGAAGTGACATAGATCTTATTGGCATATCTGCCTGCCGCTGCTCCCATGCGTGGACGTTTTCCCTTATCACGGTTTCCTCCAGCACCAAATACTACAGAGATATCTCTGTCTTTCATAGATTCTAACACTGCATGTATCCCATCATCGGTATGGGCAAAATCAACGATCACAAGCGGGTCTCGTGAGACAACTTCCATACGACCTGCCACTCCGGCAAAATTCTCTACCACGTCACAGATCTCTTGGATTGGGCGCTTTGTTAACATCTGTACAGATCCTATGGCTGCCATAAGGTTAAAAAGATTAAAAAGCCCTACCATAGGAGAATGAAACGTCGCTTCTTCCTGCATATGTTTGATTCCTGCTGTAATCCCGTGCAATAAAGAGAATGCCTGTACTTTAAAGGTTGCAGGTTCATCTACACCATAACTTTGTGCATTTTTAGGATTATAGGTAATATGATTAATATCATCTTTATTCAGTATCTTGGGTGTCTCATCTGCAAAGAAGAGACTCTTTACACGCCTATACTCCTCTACTGTGCCGTGATAATCCAAATGGTCAGAGGTCACATTCGTATGTACTTTCAATGCAAACTTCAGTCCCTCTATACGCTTTTGGTCTATGGCATGTGAACTTACTTCCATAATGAAATAATTACATCCAAGATCTGAGGTCTGTTTCATATTGTGCAGTGTCTCCAAAATAGAAGGAGTAGTCATACTCTTGGCTTCTATACGTTTCTCCTGCGCAAATAAACCACGTGTCCCTTGTAAGGCAGGTTTCTCATCCAGATCAAGCAAGAAAGAGTAAATAGCCGCCGTTACGGTTGTTTTACCGTTTGTTCCGGTCACACCTACCACTTTCATTTCCTCAAGACCCCAAAGCAACATAAGCTCTGCAGGTGTTATGCATGGCGGTTTGGAATCAAGTTTCTCATAGTAATGCGTATTCTGTGCCGTTTTTAAAAAAAGCGTACGGGCATCCAATACGTTGGTATCATCACTCAGAAAGGCATACCCTTTCTGATTAAAGTCGAGTTTCACTTCCTGACTCCTCTTACCACATTATAGAGTGCCAATACATCCTGATCATCACCAAACAGACTTGTAGTTGCATCAAGATACCCTAAAGCCATTTCATCGAACCCTTCATTTGCCAACTGCATCACAAAATCAATAAATTCATCTTTATCTGTAATCACCACTTTTGTAGAGAACATAATATCTTCAAATGCTTTTCTAAAGCTGCCTCTGCTCTCGATCAATTTCAGAAAATCACTGTAGCGTATACCATCTTCAAATTCCACCTGCTCCTGCAGCGGATCAAGCAAGAGCTCCTGCAGTTTGTGTTTGGAACTGTCCAGCGAGTCTATAAGCCCGTCTATAATCTCTACAGCATTCTCTTTTTCACTTTTGATCACTTGATAATAATCAAATAGTGCCTGTGCCTCTTCTTCGCTTTCTGTACCCAGATCACTTAAATATACACCTATTTTTGCTTCATCAAGTAAAGGATAATCTTTTAATATCAATCCATAAGACCTTAATGCATTGCTGTAATCACCATTAAGAAATTCGCTCTCTGCTCTTTGCAATAATAAATCTTGACTAATTTTACGCATTTTAACCTAATTGATCCAATTTATCTTCCCAACCCTGAGGTACTGACATCACCGCTATCTCCGGGTGTATCAACGTTTTAAGTTGTCTCTCTACACCAAATTTGATAGTTGTACCTGCACTCCCACATCCAACACAGGCACCTTGCAACTGTACATAAACCACACCGTCTTTAATAGCAACCAATTCAATATCGCCACCATCCAACTTAATAGAAGGTCTGACTTTTTCTATGACATCTTTTACTGCAGGCTCTAATTCTTCATCTGTAAACGGGATCAATATTTCTCCTTACTGTAGCATCAAAATATGATGCCTAATTAATAATATTATAACAAAAAGCCAGTAAAACTCTGTGGAGTACTAGACTTTATAGCTGTTTATACACTAAAAGTGTTATTTTGTCAATGTAATTTATGGGATTCTGAATTTTAATGTCGTACCCAAGGCAAAAGCCTTGAAATACAGGGGTTGCAGATGCAAATGAATTAGATTAATTCAATAATTGCCATAGGTGCTGCATCACCTTTTCTCATACGTGTTTTAATGATACGCGTGTATCCACCGTTTCTGTCTGCATACTTTGGTGCAATTTCATTCACAATAGTATTTGTAATCTCTTTGTGTTGTAGCATTGCAAAAATAGCTCTGTGTGCATTGAAATCACCAGTAGAAGCTTTTGTTATAAGCTTTTCATAGTAAGATCTAAGCTCTTTAGCTTTTGGTAATGTCGTCTCGATTCTACCCTCTTTTGTCAAAGCAATAGAAAGGTTTTTAAGAAGCGCTGCTCTGTGAGAAGACGTTCTGTTTAATTTACGGTAACCATGCTTATGTCTCATGTTCGTCCTTTTACATTAAAACCTAAAGCTTTATGCTTTAAGTTGTTCTATTTTCTTTACAAGATTTGCTCTTGTAACATCTGCGAGTTCAAAATCGGAACCAAATCCGTGTTCAATAAGACACTCATTGATCTCATCAAGAGATTTTTTACCAAGATTCTTGATATTTTTGATCTCATTTTCACTCATCAGCACCAATTCGCCAAGGAATTTCATCCCCGCTCTGTCAAGTGAATTGAATGATCTGGCACTAAGACCCAAACTGTCTACAGTTTGCAAGAAAGGTTTGAGCTCACTGTCATCACTGTTTCTTTTTACCGGCGTTGCAGAGATATCCACATCAAGTACACCGTTAAAAACAGAAAGTTGCTTATTCATCACTTCCAATGCATTTGTAAATGCTTCAACCGGACCGATCTGAGCATCTGTTTCAATGTCAAATGTGATCTTCTCAAAGTTTGGATTGTCTTCAACAAGAACCGGTTCAATCTTATAATTCGCTTTTCGTACTGGAGTAAAGAAAGCATCCAGTGCGATCGAATCTGCTGCCACATCATCTCTAAGGTCTTCACTCGGTACATAACCGATCCCTTTTGAAATCACAACAGTAAAGTTGAGTTCTGCATCTTCATTGAGTGTTGCAAGAGGAAGATCTCCGTTTACAACTTCAATCTGATCATTATTAAGATCCTGTGCTGTTACCTCTTTATGTCCGGAGAAACTGTATTTAAGTTCTACCTTGTCACTCTCATCTTTAATCTTAAAACGAATATTCTTAAGATTGATGATAAATACAGCAACATCTTCATGCATACCTCTAACATTATCAAACTCATGCGCAGCACCTTCGATCTTTACAGAAATTGGTGCGTATCCTATAGAAGATCCTAAAATAAGTCTTCTCAGGGGATGTGCAAGCGTAACAGCATAACCGCTCTCAAAAGGATAAGCAATGATCTCAGCACGGTTTGCGCTGATCTCGTTCACTGCTACCTCTGTCGGCATAAATGGTGCAACTTTAATTTTTCTCATTAACTAGCCTTTACTTATGTATTATTTAGAGTAAAGCTCGACGATTAGACGCTCTTCAACTGGGATTGCGATTTCTTCTCTTTCTGGAATTCTAGTAAATAGCCCAAAAAGTTTCTCTTTATCTATATCAACCCATTCAACCATACCGGTCTGGTTTGTCAATTCGATTGCTCTAAGGATCTGAGGGTTGGTTTTACTCTTTTCTCTAATCTCGATCTTTTGACCTGCTTTTACTCTGTATGAAGGAATATCTACTCTCTTTCCGTCAACAAGTACATGTCCGTGATTTACAAATTGTCTGGCAGATGCTCTAGTCGTTGCGAAACCCATTCTGTAAACTACGTTGTCAAGTCTTTGCTCAAGAAGTTGAATAAGGATAGCACCAGTATTCCCCTCTTTTGAGTTTGCCTCTTTATATAGTGCTCTAAACTGTTTTTCAGAAACACCATACATGAACTTCGCTTTTTGCTTCTCTTGAAGTTGAAGACCGTATTCACTGATCTTTGTTCTTCTTTGTCCATGTTGTCCTGGAGCATATGGTCTTTTTTCCAATGCAGATTTACCGGCAAGTCTTCTCTCACCTTTTAATCCAAGATCAACGCCAAGTCTTCTTTCTAGTCTTTCAACTGGACCTCTATATCTTGCCATGCTTATACCCTTCTCTTCTTAGGTGGTCTACAACCATTATGTGGTAGTGGTGTAATATCTTTAAGGAATGATACAGTGATACCTTCTGTAGCACCGATCGCTTTTACTGCTGTATCTCTACCGGAACCAGGGCCTTGAACTTTAATCCCTACTTCTTTAATACCATTCTCTTTTGCTTTTGTCATAGCATCTGCTACTGCTTCAGCAGCAGCAAACGGTGTTGACTTCTTAGAACCTTTAAATCCTAGTGCTCCGGCAGAACTCCAAGAGATAACATTTCCCATCTCATCTGTTACTGTAATGACAGTATTGTTAAATGTTGCAGCAACGTACACTACACCTTTAGCAATACTCTTTTTTACTTTTTTCTTAGCCATATTCTGCTACTCCTTACGCTGCGCCGACAGTCTTACGCTTACCTTTTCTAGTACGCGCATTTGTCTTTGTTTTTTGTCCACGACAAGGTAAACCTCTTCTGTGTCTTAAACCTCTATATGAACCAAGATCCATCAATGCTTTGATATCAAGTGTTACTTTCTTACGAAGATCACCTTCAACCATTACATTATCTTGAATATCATTACGAATTACTGCTGCTTCTGCATCAGTTAGCTCATGAACTCTTTTATTATAGTCTATACCTGTTCTGTCAAGAATTTTTCTTGACGTTGTAAGACCTATACCATAAATGTAAGTAAGTGCATACTCCATTCTTTTTTTCTTTGGTAAATCAACACCTGCAATACGTGCCATGTTTATCCTTGTCTCTGTTTATGTTTTGGATTTTTACAAATCACGCGTACGATACCCTTGCGTTTAATGATTTTACAATCATCACACATTTTCTTTACTGATGGTCTAACCTTCATGTGGCTGTCCTTTTAATATATACGCATATGGAGCAAAAACCCCATACACTACGCTGACGCTATGTCACCTTCAGCAGGTGGCTCACGCGACTAGTCGCTTGAAAATTATTTTGAACTTTACATTCATGCACCTAGGTATTTCTACCTTTATTTTGCGTGGATAGATGAAGTTTCACTATCCAACCCTTGAGTAATCGGTGCGAATTAATCAAAGATTCTTCGCGCAGTTTCCTAAAGCCTAATAGTTTTAGGGAGGAGGATTATACCGAAATATTTATTAATTTTTTCTTATATAAAGTTTAAGGTGAGAAAATATGGGGAATGCTGTCTCTTGACGTCCACAATTAGAATGGATTTGGTGCTGTGCCTTACAGCACCCTACTCTTATTTGTATCTAAAAGTAATACGACCTTTATCAAGACTGTATGGGGTAAGTTCTACTTTTACAGTATCTCCCGGAAGAATCTTAATATAGTGCATACGCATTTTACCTGCAATATGACAAAGTACAATATGCCCGTTGTCAAGTTCTACTCTAAATGTTGCATTTGGTAATGCTTCAACTACTTTACCGTCAATCTCAATTACATCATCTTTAGCCATGTATCTGTTCCTTTATGAATTTAATACGTATGTATATTTAACTTTTGTGTTCAAATCGTGAAGCCTAAGCCTCAGTCAAAATAACGGCCTTCCCGTCTACAATAGCAACTTGGTGTTCATAGTGTGCAGTTCTTAATTGATCATCACTAATAACTGACCATTGATCCTCAAGCAGTACAGGGTGTCCACTCTTTTGACATACCATAGGCTCCAAACAAAAGACCATACCATTTTTGATTTTAGGTCCTTGATTTGGCTTACCTTCAAGATAGTTGGGGATATTGGGTTCATCATGTGGTTTCGTTCCAATACCATGACCACAATAATCGCGCAACGGTACAAATCCTGCTTCTGTAATATAGTCTTCAAGAATTTTAGTCAACTCTTTAAAACGCATACCGGGCTTTATCACCTCAATAGCATGGTAAAGTGCCCCTTTAGAGCAGCTTATCAATGCTTCGTCTTCAGGAGATATTTTACCTACAGCCATTGTAATTGCTGCATCCCCAAAATAACCATCTAGTTTTGTACCGATGTCCAGACCTAGAATATCACCCTCTTTTACAACAGTTTCATCTGGGACACCATGAATACAGACTTCATTAAGTGAGGTACACACTGAACCGGTAAATCCGTAAAGTCCTTTAAATGATGGTACTGCACCGTGGTCACGGATATAGGCTTCACCTAATGCATCGATCTCAGAAAGTGTCATACCTGGTTTAACAAGATTTTGAAGATACTTGAGTGTCTTTCCAACAATCTCGCCAGCTGCTGCCAGCTTAGCGATTTCATCTGGTTTTCTAATAGCAATAGCCATTATAGACCTACATTACCTAAAGTATCGTATTGGTTCATAGTTCTTTGTGCCTCTATTTTTCTCATCGTATCAAGCGCTACCTGCACGATGATCAGTACAGAGACGCCTCCGAAGTAGAAACTCGCACCGATACCGGAGATCAATGCAAATGGGACAGTTGCGATAATAGCTAGATAGATTGCACCTGATCCTGTTAACCTACTGGCAACTTCATTCAAGAACTCCTTAGTATGCTCACCGGGTCTTACTCCCGGGATAAAGCCACCCTGTCTTTTAAGGTTGTCTGCAATATCTTTTGCATTAAAAGCAATAGAAGCATAAAAAAATGCAAAAAAGATAATGAGGATGAATGTAGCCAAACTAAATACCAATCCACCTGGAGACAATGTATCTGCTATTGCCATAACCACAGGATTAGTACTTGTTTTAAGTACAGTCAGAGGGAACATTAAAACTGCCGAAGCAAAGATAGGAGGAATAACTCCTGAAAGATTCACTTTAACAGGGATATAGTTCATAACTCTTTTTGTTTGATTCTGCATGATCGTTTTTCTTGAATATGAGATAGGTACTCTTCTCTCTCCAAGTTCTACATAAATAATTGTCAGGATCGTAATAAGTATAATTGCCAAAATAGCCAAAACTACCAGGAAATTCATCTCTCCTGCATTCACTGCTCTGATCGTATTACCAATAGCAGAGGGTAATCGGGAAACAATCCCGGCAAAGATGATCAAGGAAATACCGTTACCTATACCTTTTTGTGTGATTTGTTCACCGATCCACATCAACAACATAGTTCCTGTCAACATAGAGAATGTTGCCAAAACAGTAAATGTCATAGGGTCAATCGTCACTGCACTTTCACCGGCACGTCCTGTCATACTTTGAAGTCCCATAGAGACACCAATAGCCTGTACTACAGTAATGAAAATAGTAAAATAACGAATGATCTGCATATATTTTTGCATACCGTCACGCTCTTTTTTCATTTGTCCTAAACCGGGAAAAGTTGCTGCAAGAAGTTCCATAACGATGGAGGCAGTAATGTAAGGCATAATACCCAAGGAGATAATACTCAATCGTGAAACAGCGCCACCACTGAACATATTTAACATTCCCAAACCATTGTTTGAGTTGCTATCAAAGAACTCTTTGATAACAGCCAAATCAACACCTGGTGTAGGAACATAAGCTAAAACTCTGTACGCAAATAGAAATCCTAAAGTAATTAGGATTTTTTGAGTTAAAGCGTTACTCATCTTATTTTCCGCTTGTTGTTACAGCTTCATCTTTGATCTTAGATGCAAGTGCTTTAGCTGATGCACCGATCAACTTCACTTTTTTTACTGTTTTCTGCAATTTATGAACAGATGCAATACTCTCAAGAGTAATTTCATCAAGCTCAGCGATTGCTTTGATCTTTTCTACATTGATCACATACGGTTTCTCAATTTTAGAAGTGAAACCGATCTTAGGTAATCTTCTGTAAAGTGGCATTTGTCCACCTTCGAAACCTCTTTTTCTGCTGTAACCAGATCTAGCTTTTTGACCTTTGTTACCGCGTCCAGCCGTCTTACCTGTTCCTGAACCTTGACCACGACCAACTCTTTTTCTATTCTTAGTTGATCCTGGAGCCGGTTGTAAATTATGTAAACCCATACTTTACCCCTTACGCTTTGATTCTAGTAAGTGCTTGAATTGTTGCTCTTACCAGGTTATTTGGGTTGTTAGAACCGATTGATTTGCTGAGAACATCTTGGATGCCTGCAAGCTCAAGTACTGGTCTGGCAGCACCACCGGCGATAACACCTGTACCCTCAGATGCCGGTCTAAGAACAATTCTACTTGCATTGAACTTGTGTTCAATATCATGTGCAATTGTTGTTCCCTTGATATTTACTTTTACAAGGTTTTTATGTGCATCATCTACCGCTTTTTTAATCGCATCAGGCACTTCTTTGGCTTTACCAAATCCGTATCCTACAGTACCTTTTTTGTCACCAATAACAACAAGTGCGGTAAATCTGAATCTTCTACCACCTTTTACAACTTTGGTAACACGCCCGATATTAACGATTACTTCTTCAAATTCTTTTTCAATTTCTTCATTATGATTATTGTTTTGCATCATGCTTCCTTAAAACTTGATTCCGGCTTCTCTAAGTGCATCAGCAAATGACGCAACAACACCGTGGTAAAGGTAACCATTTCTGTCGAAAACAACATTCTCAATGTTTTTAGAAGCAAGATTTTTAGCCATCTCAGCAGCTACTTTTTTCACATCTTCCTGGTTAGATTTTAAACCAAGTTTTCTACCATCTACAGAAGCCAATGTAACACCTGTAGTGTCATTGATCGCTTGAGCATAGAAATATTTGTTAGACTTGTAAACAGACAATCTAGGAAGAGTATCTGTACCGAAGACCTTACCTCTCACTCTCGCTTTTCTTTGAGCGCGAAGTTTATTTTTTCTTTTTTGAATACTTTTTAACATACTGTCGCCCCTTACTTACCAGCTGCTTTACCAGCTTTTCTGATGATCACTTCATCTGTGTACTTCACACCTTTGCCTTTGTATGGCTCTGGCGGTCTGAATGCTCTGATCTCTGCTGCAGCTTGACCAACTGCCTGCTTATCGCTACCGTTGATTGTAATGACATTCTTATCAACCTTAATTTCAAGTCCCTCAGGAATATCAAAATTGACATCATGAGAGAAACCAAGTTGAAGATTCAATACTTTACCCTGAACAGATGCTCTGTAACCTACACCGTTAATCTCTAAAGATTTCGTAAAACCTTTATCTAGACCAATGATAATATTGTTGAAAAGTGCTCTGTATGTTCCCCAGAACGCTGCGTCCTGCTTTTCATCACCTTTTCTTTCAAAAGTTACTTCTGAACCATCAATACTGATTCCGACTCTACCATGTGTTTCAAGTCTTTTTTCAAGATTGCCTTTTTTAGCCACGAGAGTCGTACCGTCGAGAGATACATCAATACCGCTTGCGACAGTTACTGGTCTTTTTCCTATTCTTGACATCTTGTCTCCTTACCAAATACTACAGATTACTTCGCCACCGATTCCACGTTTAAACGCTTCGTCATTAGCAAGCACACCCTGGCTAGTTGAAACTACCAAAGTACCGTAACCATTTTTAAATGTTCTGATATCATCTTTACCTTGGTGAACACGTCTACCAGGCTTAGATATCTTTTTGATCTCATTAATCACGCTTTTTTCATTGTCGTCATATTTAAGAACCACTTTAATTGTTTTTTTATTTCCATCTTCTTTCACTTTGAAACTCTCAAGGTAACCTTTATCTACAAAAATAGATACAGTTGCTTCAATTGTTTTAGAGTGAAGAAGTGTTGTAACGTCTAGTCTTCTTTGCGCAGCATTTCTTATACGAGTAAGAGAATCTGCAATTATATCTGTCATCATCTTGTTCTTCTCCTTACCAGCTTGCTTTACGCATACCAGGGATCAATCCCTCGTTAGCCATTTTTCTTAAACACACACGGCAAAGACCGAAGTCTCTGTATACTGAGTGAGGTCTACCACAAATATTACATCTTGTATACGCCTGAGTTGAAAATTTTGCTTTTCTCTTCTGCTTAGCGATCATTGATTTCTTAGCCATTAGTTTCTCCCTTTAGCAAAAGGCATTCCCAGCTTCTCAAGAAGTGTAAATGCTTGTTTGTCATCTTCAGTACTTGTTACAATCGTAATGTTCATACCATGTGTTTTAATAATGTTGTCAAACTCAACTTCTGGGAACATTAGTTGCTCCTGAAGACCGAAGTTATAGTTACCGCGTCCGTCAAAACCTTTTCTAGGTGTACCTCTAAAGTCTTTTACTCTTGGAAGTGCAATAGATACGAGTTTATCAAAGAAGTTATACATATTTGCACCTCTAAGTGTTACTCTAATCCCAGAAGGGGCACCTTCTCTTGCCTTAAATCCTGCAACAGATTTCTTAGCATTTACCACTACTGCCTTTTGACCAGCAATAAGTGAGATAGT
>FPHD01000060.1_pt1 | contig 21048 bp, 23 predicted proteins | sample 1057311 | NCBI WGS metagenome assembly FPHD01 (sample SAMEA4473313, study PRJEB15554) | hydrothermal vent metagenome | biome: marine basaltic hydrothermal vent biome; feature: marine hydrothermal vent; material: water | place: Pacific Ocean | collected 2011-06-14/2011-07-23 | depth 1199 m | reverse complement strand
AATCATTAAGTAATAGATGTTCTAATCCAGCTTTTTCCATACCAAGTGCCATACCACCAGCACCAGCAAAGAGTTCTATGCATTGGTATACACGTAAAGGTTGTATGAGTGATGCCAAATAGTTTGATAGTTCTATAATAGATTGTGACTCACCCATAATATCCCTTTTTTGACATATTATACACATTAAGTCGTTAGAAGACAATTTTTATGTCAAATTGACATACTTTTGATTATTTTTTATTTTTAGAAGAACAAGAACTATCATCACAATGACTCTTCTTAAACACAAACTTAAAGATAATATCTTTGGTCATCAGAGCCAAACAATATACCCATAGAATATCCATAATAATATTGGGTTTATAGTCAAGTCCATAAAGAAGAACCGGCCATCCAATGAGAATAATATATTTTACATAATAAAAAAAGAGAATCCCAACACCGTAGATCTCTTTTAAAAACTGAGGCATCTTAAGATTAGGCCTCAAAATTTGGTGTACCGTCGTCAGGTATCATTTCTTCACCGTTTCTTTTGGCTTCCTGCTCTGCTTCATAAGCATTCATCTGCATACGTACTTCGTTAATCTGTTCCGGAGTCACATTGTCTTCACTTGACCACATCACCTCTACATCATCACCGTAGGCTTTCCCCATCTCTTCTATTTTGTCTGCATACTCATAGACATCCATACAGAAAACCGGTTCAGCATCCTCTTTTGCAGTATCTGTAAGTTCTATGAACCATCTCCCCAATGGACTTGTTTTAATAACAGATTCTATCACTACCATATTCTAATGACCTCCATGAAAATCTTTATGTTTTAAGTCACCATTATAGACCACATCTCTTACATCAATATCTGTCTCATTGAGCACCGCAGGAACAGGATCTTCCGCTTCAAGCTTCTTGATCTCTTCATCAAGTTGATCTTCCTGGTAGGTCATCATCATATCTGCTGCGATTACATGCGGGAGTTGCTGTATTTTTACCAGTTTTTTAATCTCCTCTTCTACCCCCTCACCCTCAACGGTTACAATGATTTTGCCTTTTTCTTTATCGTGCAGATGATAATCAGTAAAATCTGCCTTTTTAAAAAAATCTACTAATTCATCTATATATTCCGGTAGTGCCTGTACTACTATGCTTGATATATTCATATTAACTCCTTATTTTTTTTCTAAATCCCATATCATAATGGTATTGTCATCACTGGCTGAAAAAAGTCTATTTTCATCTTTAAAAATAATCACATTAAGTGTACTCTTTTGCCCTTTAAGTAACGCTATTTTTGATTTGCTTGAAGTATTGAAAATAGAAATATTGTTCTTTTCATCCATCGCAAAGGCTACTTTGTCTGCCAGTGGGCTTAATGCTGTTGCATAAATAAGAAAATGTCCTTTAATGTAGTCACCTTTCCCACTTGCAACATCATACAGTGAAGCTCTCTGATCCTGTCCTGCACCAGAGACCATGCCATGTTTAAAATCAACTTTATAGACATTATCCAGATTCTGACCCTTTAGTTCTTTAAGCATTTTTCCACTCTGTACATCTACTATACTGAGTACACCACTTTCACAGGCAAAAACAGCTTGTGTCTTATCTTCATTGAGTGCAAAATCAGAAAATTTTGATTCACTTAATTGTACTTTGTAACGTTCTTTCTTTGTAGTTATATCCAAAAGTGCCACTTCATTACTCAAATATCCTAGCAATATATGTGTTCTATCAATAAATCTTGCCTTGATGATCGCTTTTTTATCTTCTGCACTAAGCAATTGTGTCAAATTGTGATCATCATACAGATACAGATTCGAATATCCTCCCTTGCCACTGTCGCTCAAGAGAAGATATTTGCCATCTATAGTATCGGTACTCATGACACGTGCAGGTGCAATATCTCCCATAAAATCTTTCACGTCAGGAATACTAATCTCTTTGATCTTCTCTTTTTTTACGGTATCATGCACCTCTATATGCCCCATATCCGTAGCAACTACAAGATGATCTCCATCTAGAACCATATCTTTAGCTGTACCATTGATCTCAATACTATCTACTGGATTAAATGTCATTGTTGACCAAAGAGGAAGACTCAATACGAAGAAAAAAAGTAATTTTTTCATTACACAATTTCCTCAATCTGTTCAAGTAACATAGAGACAATTTCATCTTCACTCAGTAAGGATTTAACCCCGTAAAGATCCTCCTCTGATGCTATAAAATTTTCAAAAGCATCATTATCCTGTAATTTGACCAGCAATTTTTCCATTTTTGCTTTACCTAATGCTTTCTGTACAGGTTCTGCAATATAGATGATAAAATTATACTCTTCAAAATCAAATTCAAATTCTTCAGAATCATAATCTTCATAATTTGCATCCACATTAAGCAGATGTCTCAATACTACTTCTTTATCTTCTAACTTATCAAAAAGTTTTGGATATTTTTTTTCTAAATTCATACTTTATTTTCCTCGTTTTTTAATTCAAATACTTCATAACTGATAGCCTGTGTAGGGCACCTTGAAATACAAAATCCGCATGCCGTACATTTTTCATCATCAATAATGGGATTAAACATTCCATTAAATAAAATTGCATTATCGATACAAGGCTCCTTGCACGAATGACAAATAACTCCATGATGTGCCACACAGGATTCAAGTGATATTTTAAATACTGCATTAAGATATTCTGATGTCTCATTGTTTTCTAATGAAAGAACATTCATTTTGCATGCATGGGCACATGCATCACAGAAAGTACATCCATTTTGCTTAAAACTGAGTGTGGGAGTACCGTCATCAGCTATAAAAATGATCTTTTCATCACAAGAAGCCACACAAGCTTTACTCTCGCAGCTTGGACACTCACTCTGAAAAAGAGATTCATTCTTTCCGTAAGGTGGCCGTACCAAAAGAGGAGACTCCTCTTTGGTCTGACGCAGTGGTTTGGAAAAAGACCTAAAAAAATCTCTTCTGTCTACCACTATTTAACACCATCATCCATCATATTGACAAGATTTGAGTGTGATTTGAATTCATCAGTCAATCCATCAGATTTAAATGTATTTCCTACTGCAGTTTTCACATTTGCCTGTGGCGCATGACACTGTGAACAATTATATCTTCCCTGATAAAGGTGATTTAGTTTTTTAGCTTTAGCCAATTTGATATCACTTACATTACCCATATCACCTTTGGCAATACCAACCACCTTACCTTCTTTAACCAAGTTACCATTTTTAAGTACCGTTGTCGGTCTATAATTGGTGAAGTGAGATGGTGGGATCGGTGTAGCACCTACACTTTTGGCAACGTCAGGCATGTGACATCCAAGACACTGGTTATTCTTTTGTGTAATAGGAAGTAATCCTTCTACAGAGTGAGGAATCATCGGTGGAGCATTAACATAGGCTCTTTCAAACTTTGGAGCAGTACCTGGAGCAGGTCTGTCTTCTTTTATTTTTTGAGGCGCAACATTTTCATCGAAAAGTGATGTTTTTCTAAGCCCGAGTACAGTCTCGTCTACCTCTTTTTTATTCCCAAGATCCTCTTTTTTTATTCTTTCAGGATCACACACTTTTGCGTTGATATCGATGACTTTTGAAACAGCTACTGCCGCAGCAGCAGCATGTGATGTTGCCTTGTCTGTTGCTGTTCCTGCACCACCTTTGATCATCTCAGCAATGGCTTTCATGTCTGCATCAGACAAAGCAGCAACCTGTCCTTTCATGAGACCTTTCATTGCCCCGCCATATGTACCGGCTTTGTAACCTTTAAGTGCCACCAAAATATCAGCTTTACTCATATCTTTTACAATTTTTGATTTACCCATCGCATGTTTTTCAAAATGCTGTCCGTGACACCCTGCGCATGCCGCTGTACTTGCACCGTAAAGTGCTGATGCAGCCAACAATGAACCTAGTGCCATTACCTTTATAACTTTTGTCATTTCTTCTCCTTTGTTGATTTACTGTTTGTAAAACTTCTTATTCCAAATTCCAATGCATTATCATTACAGACATCAATGCACCGACCGCAGTTGGTACACTCTCCGTCCGTCACTGATATGCTCTCTTTATTGATCATATGCAACACCTGATTTTCAGGGCACACTATTTTACACTCCATACAGTTTGTACAAGCCTCATGATCATGTTTTACTCTGATCAGACTTGCTTTACCGATGAGTGAATAGGTAGCTCCCAAAGGGCACAAATGTCCACACCAACCGTTCTTGACCCCAAAAAGGTCAAACAGGAAGATTGCGATCACCACTGAGATCCCCGCACCAAAACCAAAGATAATCCCTCTTTGCATAATAGTAATGGGACTCAGTGCTTCAAACGCAGCAATACCGACAATAGCTGAGACTATCAAACCAAGTACCATGATCCAGTAGCGTGCTCTTCTTTTGAGAAAACGGTAGTTCACTTCTTCTCTGTCCAAATTGAGTTTGCGTCTAAGCCAATTTGCCAAGTCTGTCACCATATTAATAGGACATACCCAACTGCAAAAAGCCCTTCCGCCTACAATCATATAGAAAAGTGTAATGATCAACGCTCCCAAAAGCACATCTGTTCCCAACACAAACCCTGTAGCTAAAACCTGCAAGGTCGTATAAGGGTCGGCCAACGGGATCACACCAAAGAGCAGTGAAGAACCGAAAGTACCTTTTAAGAGAGTCCACCCATAGGCATTCGCACCAAAATAAAGTACCAAAAGTCCTATCTGCGTTATTCTTCTAAGAAGTAGATATTTTAAATTTTTCATTAATACTCTATCTCCCTGTTCAAATAGTCAGCCGGTGCTTTTTCACTTCTTTTTGTATGCGTTTCTATCTCATCAAGTTTACGCTCTCCTGCTCTTTGTTGATCTTTTTTATCCCAACCTTTCACATAATGGTCTCCTGCTCTTCCCATAGAATATTCTCTAGGAAGCACAAAGATCGCCGGTTTTTCAGTCACACATGCTTTTTCACAGAGTCCACAGCCGGTACAGACATCCGAATGCACCACAGGAAGCAAAAATGCATGTTTTCCTGTACGTTCATTTTTCTGATACTGTAAACTGATCGCTTCGTCTAGAAGCGGACATGCTCTGTAACATGCATCACACTGTAACCCCCAAAACGCAATACAGGATTCCTTATGTACAACTGCAAGTCCCATTGTTGCTTTATTAATGTCAAGCTCTTTTTTCTCATTAAGAAGACTTGGCATGTCTAAAGCACCCGATGGACAAACTGGAACACAAGGGATATCATCACACATATAACACGGTACCTCTCTTGGCTTAAAGAATGGTGTACCGATCAGACGATGGTCACCGCCTTTTGCCATTTGTAAGGTTCCAGGTCTCTGTTTTCCTGTCTCTTTGTCAATATTACTTTCACGATTGACACATGCTTCGGCACACATCCCACACTTGATACATGCATCAAGGAAATCTTTTTCCGGCAATGCACCCGGTGGTCTGAGTACCAGTGGTGACGCTGTCGCTTCATCGCAATAGCCACTCCACAACATGCCGCCAAGAGCTGTAAGACCTACACTTTGAAGGGTTGTTGCCATAAACTTTCGTCTGTTGTTAGAGTGTGCCATCTACTTATGCCTTTGTGATCTTAACTGCACATTTTTTGTAGTCTGTCTGTTTTGACATTGGACATGTCGCATCAAGACATACTTTGTTGATGAATACTTTTTCATCGAACCAAGGTACAAATACCAATCCTTGAGGTGGTCTATTACGTCCACGTGTCTCAACTCTTGCTTTAACCTTACCACGTCTACTTTCAACCCATGCAAGTTCACCACGTTTAAGGCCTTTTGCTTTCGCATCACCTGGGTGCATATAACAAAGTGCCTCTGGTACCGCTCTAAACAGTTCAGGTACTCTCATTGTCATTGTTCCAGAGTGCCAGTGTTCAAGTACACGACCTGTACATAACCAAGTATCGTAAGTTTCATCTGGCATTTCTGGTGGATCCATATATGGTCTGGCAAAGATCTTCGCTTTATTTGGTAAAGCATATTTTCCAAGTTTTTTATCTGGCCCTGTCAAACTACCTTGAAGGATCTTTTTCGCCAATGGACCGTAAAATGCATGCGTAGAAGTACTACCCGCTGCTTTTGCCGCTTTTGCTGCATATGGGTCATACTTGACGTTAAATCTCCACTGTGTCTCTTTACCGTCAACAACCGGCCATTTAAGTCCACGTACTTTATGATAGACTTCAAATGGTGCCAAGTCATGTCCATGCCCTCTACCAAATGATGCATACTCTTCAAAGAGATATTGGTGAACCATGAAACCATATCCTTTAAATACTTCACCATTCTCACCTTTGACATTTCTGCTGTCACCATTACATTCAGAGTTATCATACCCTTTTTGTGGGAATTTATTCATGTCAATTTTATATTCTTTACCTTTATTGGCATAAAGAATATCAAACATGGTTGTATCGTCATTGTATCCTAATTTCTTAGCATCAGCTCTCACATCTGCCATTTTTTTACCGTTTCTCAACGTATATGGACCCCAAAGATCTTTCACTGTAAATCTTTTTGAGAACTCCATCCACTGCCAGGTATCTGACATTGCATGCCCTACAGGAAGTACCTGCTGTCTCCAATGTTGTGTACGTCTCTCTGCATTTCCGTATGCTCCCCACTTTTCATAGATCATTGCCGATGGAAGTACAAGGTCAGAAACCATGGCTGAAATACCTGGATACCCGTCAGAAGTAACGATGAAGTTATCCATTTCACGTGCTGCTTTGATCCAGTGTTTAGCACTTGCAGAATCCTGATATGCATTACAAACATTGACCCATGCAAATTTCACTACACCATCTTCGATGTCTCTGTGGATTTTCATAATATGCTGGTTACCTACAGGGTTTAGTGTACCTGCCGGAAGACTCCATACTTTTTCTACTTTTGCTCTATGCTTAGGATTTTTAACCATTAAATCTGCTGGATATCTGTGACAGAACGTACCAACTTCTCTTGCTGTACCACATGCTGAAGGCTGACCAGTCAATGAGAATGCACCATTTCCCGGAAGTGCTTGTTTGTTAAGCAGGAAGTGAACATTGTAAGAGAGTGTATTGACCCAAGTACCACGTGTATGCTGGTTCATACCCATTGTCCAGAATGAAACAACTTTTCTGTCTTTTTCAATGTAAAGATCTGCCAACATTTTAAGTTTTTTCTTAAAGCTTTCAAGTGATTCGTTTGGATCACCTTTTGCAATTTTAGCGACATAATCAAGTGTGAACGGTTCAAGCGATTTCTTATATTCATCAAAAGAGATCTTCCAGTGCTTGAGTGTCCCTGGCGTGTTTTTCATCACATCACCCTCTTTGTAACCGTATGGTGCAAGTGCCGGTGCTTCTTTTGCTGAAACTTTCTTACTCATTTCTTTATTGATAGTCTGCATCTCCAGTGCACTGTATTTTCCTGCACTACCGTCAGCATTTACCGGTGTAATAGATTTTTCACCTGCTCTTCTCATACCGTAACCAATGTTTACAGGACCAGCAGTAAAGACAATATTCTGTTTTACAAAATCCCAATCAATTGCTTCTGGATGGTTATAGACAATCTCACGTGCAACATAGTTCCAAAGCGCAAGGTCTGTATTTGGAGAGAAGATAATGTTAAAGTCACCAAGGTCACAGGTTCTGTGTGTATAGGTTTGAATATTCACGACTTTTACATTGTCCGGATCAGAAAGCTTTCTGTCTGTGACTCTTGACCAAAGGATTGGGTGCATCTCTGCCATGTTCGATCCCCAGGTAACAATAGTATCGGTAATTTCAATATCGTCATAACACCCTGACGGCTCATCAATACCAAATGTCTGGTAGAAACCAACAACCGCAGATGCCATACAGTGACGTGCATTTGGATCGATCGCGTTAGATCTGAATCCACCTTTCATCATTTTAAGTGCTGCATATCCTTCCATAACCGTATATTGACCGGATGCAAATACTGCCACACCTTCAGGACCCGATGCCTTCAATGCTTTTTTCGCATATTTTTCCATCTCATCAAAAGCACGCTTCCAAGAAACTGGTCTAAATTTACCATGTTTGTCAAATTCACCTTTGTCATTCATTCTCAGAAGTGGTGTTTTAAGTCTATCTGCACCATACATGATCTTTGCATTAAAATACCCCTTAATACAGTTAAGTCCTCTGTTTACCGGAGCTGCAGGGTCACCTTTTACCGCTACAATTCTTCCTTCTTTGGTTGCAAGCATGATCCCACACCCTGTACCACAGAAACGACAAGCTGCCTTATCCCATCTCCAATCTTTCTGCGCATCAGCTGCTGCTGCATTCAAATTAGCTGGAACAGCAATTCCTACTGCACCAGCTGCAGATGCTGCCGCTGCGCTTTTGAGAAATTCTCTTCTATTTAAAGCCATATTACTTCCTCCGTAAATTGATTTTTTTGGTTACACAGTAAAGTCCTCTAAAGAACTCTAGCTGTTCTTTAGGGAACTCTACATATAACAACGTATATAGTTTAACATAGGGTTGTCAAGAGAAAAGATGATTTATATCAAGAAAAGTGAATTATGTTATTAATAGAACAAATAGGTTACGTTTTAATTTGGAGTTAAAAAGTCTTAGATAAATAATACATTAAGAAATATAAAAATATTTCAAAAAAGTTGATGAAATTAGGAGATTTAAACTCCTAATTAAGAAGAATTTACATACCACCCAAAGCTTGTTTGACATTATCATGCGCCATTGAAATATTCCATGCCGGCTCCCAAACCACTTCTACATCGACCTCTCCCACATCTTCTATACGTTCTACCGCTTCTTTGACCCAGGTAGTAATCATCTGATGCAAAGGGCATCCCTGTGTAGAAAGTGTCATCACTACATGCACATTACAGTTTTCATCAATGATGGCATCGTAGATCAGCCCCATTTCTACTAAATTGAACCCTACTTCTGGATCAATAACCGTGCTTATTGCGTCAAATACGTTTTCTTTTGTGATACTACACATATTTTGTTCCTTTTTTATTTATCTTATTATTCATTAATCGTAGGGTACCCTTACCCCGACAAATATTCAAACTATTACAAATATCATTTTATGCAAATAAATGTTGGTGTGAGGCACCCCGACCTACGCATTATTTTCCGTATGCCAACATCTTTCTCATTCCGATAAAGAGAAAAATAGCTCCAGCAAAGAGGAAACTTGCACCTGCTTTAAAAAGTATATTACTCTCAAAAAGCAACCCAAAGCCACCCAACACTACCCCTAGTGCTGTAAAGTTAAACATTATAGATGCACCCTCTTTAGAGTACATTTCATGCAGCATAGGCACTTTCTCTTTACCTACTAATGGAGCAAAACGTTCAAACCAGACCAAAAAAGGTACGATCTTGTAAAGATGTCCTGTGATCATGGATGAGATAAAACCTAACAGTAAGAACCAAACGGATGCATGCAAAACAGTTTCTGCACCACTCATAAAATAGATCAAACCCAAGAGAATGGAGAATATCAATGTGCCAAATGCAAATATCATGGACTTTGCCCAGATATCCAACTCTTTACGTACAGTTAGTTTGGCAATAATATAGATCTGCCAGATATAAAACAATACACCTATGGTATTGATGGCATATCCTATATACATCAGCCACTCTTGAGAAAAAAGTGCACCTGCAAATACCACACCTACACCCGATATGACCAATTTAAAAGCTCTTTGAATGGCACGCTCTTCAAAGCCATGAGCCAAAGAGAACATTGGTATAAGAATCAAAGACAATCCAATGATGGTTAGAACAACATATCCTCCCAGTACTGCATACACATGTGCTTTCAACATGAGTGAAATATTTATATCAAGATTACCGCTTAAGCCCAATGCTATTGCAAATCCAGTTAAAATACCTAACAGCAGATAACCGTTACTCCAGGCAACAGTTTCTATAGTCAGTGTTCGAATGGTTGTCTTTTTAAGTGTCGCAATATTTTCTACGGCAAAAATGATCATGGCAACCAGTACAAGCACTCCCCCATAAGGTAGTATGCCGGGCATAAACCAAAAACCAAAAACCATCAGGGAAGCACCAATAAGCAGTAAAGGGAAAATCACATAATAGACATCTACCACTGCATGTCCCGCTTCAAGTACCACAGGAATAAGCTGCGCCATGGCACCAAAAATAATCATCATCACAAAGCCAAGTAGAAAGAGGTGAACCCATCCAGCTACATTCATCTGTTCATAAGAAAATGAAGGCTCAAAAAATAACAGTGCCAACATTGACAACAGATAAAAGACCACACCCGAACTGAAAAAGGGGGAGATCAACTTAAGCGGCGGTGCAAAATCACTGGAAATAGCTTTCATTTATCTATTTATCCCTCACAAGCAGCGTCATTTAAATTTGCATTCTCACTCTCTCCTGATTTATAGGAAAAGATCAGTTTAACACGCCCATCATCCATTTTTTCTGTTTCAATATTATAATTTTCGCCGATCTTATCAAGTAGTCCCATTGGTTTTTTATGGTTGATCATAACAACTTTTTTATTTGGGCTATCAATCATTTTAAGTCCTGCCATTGCATTTACCATTGGTTCAGGCGGTCCACATTTAGATGTATCAAACTCAAAATACTGTGTTTCACCTACAGTATAAGTAAAGAAAGGAACATTTGCTCCAGGGACTTCTATTTGTTCTTTTTTTAATTCAGACATAATATCTCCTATTTAATTTTTATTATTTTAATGACTTATATTTAAAATAACCTTGATTTATATCAAGAATTTGTCATATCTTGTCAAAATCATTAAAAATATTTCCTAAAGTATTCTTCTACCAAACCGTCAAAATACTTCATACGCTCTCTACCTTTTGGCATTGTTGTACGTAATGCTTTCATCTTTTTAAGGAACTCCCCGACACTGTCAGGTATGATCTTTTCAAAATGCCTGCGTATCTGCTTTGCAAATGCCGGTGAGGCTCCTCCTGTAGAGAAAGCTATAGTAAGGTTCTCTCTTTTTATATAAGAAGGAAAGATGAAATCACAGTAGTCTGTATTGTCCACTGAATTTACCAGTATCCTGCTTCCTCTTGACTCCTCATAGATTGCTTTATGCAATACTACGGTATCCGTTGCAACAATGACAATATCAAAACCTTGAATATCTCCTTCTTTATATGCTCTCTGATAGAATGTCAGGCTATGATCTTTGATCAGTTGATCAGCTTCCAGACTTACTTCAGAGGAGATCACAGTGATCTCTTTGGTAAAATCTAGTAGTTTTTCCAATTTTTCAGTAGCAATGTATCCACCACCAACGACCAAAACTTTAAGATCCTGCATATCCATGAACATGGGGAAGTAAGACATCTGTTGTTCCTTTTTGTCAATTGTGAAATTTAATATAACAAAAGTCTAGCATAATAGCTTTGATATGTATCAATCTTTGTTACACTGTCATGAACTATAATCTAATCACAACAAATTATTGGAGCAATAACACCATGGAAAATGAACTACTTTTCGAGATGCAAAATGCCTTTCCTATGACACAAAGACCTTTTGAGGAAGTGGCTGACAAATTGGAGATAAGTGAAGAAGAGGTACTTGCCATGATACAAAAACTTAAAGAGCAAAAGATTATCCGTCAAACCTCTGCTATTTTTGATACCAAACGTTTAGGCTATACCTCCTCTCTTGTTGCTTTTAAAGTAGCCAAAGACAAAGTAGATCAGGCTGCAGAGATCATTAACCAACATCCGGGAGTCAGTCACAACTACCTACGCAACCACGACTATAATATTTGGTTCACTATGGCTGTTGCACCTGATAGCAAAATGGGACTTGAAAAAACCATAGAAACACTCAAGAAACTTACCCATGCAGAAGATGCTATTACTCTGCCTACCCTTAAATTATTTAAAATCAAAGTACAAATGGATACCACAGGTAAACGTGCCAAAAAAGAAAAGGTTAAAAAAGTTCTCCATAAAGAGCTCGAGCTTACCAAAGAACACATAGCAGTGATCAAAGAACTGCAAAAAGATATTACCGTTACAGAGGAGCCGTTCAAAGAAGCTATAGAAAGGCTGGACATCAGTTATGAGAAATTCTTTGAAATAGCCAATGAACTCAAAGATGCAGGCGTTATGCGCCGTTTTGCCACCATACTAAACCATAGAAAAGCAGGCTTTGGTGCCAATGCCATGTCTGTCTGGGCAGTCCCTGAAGAAAAAGGTGAAGAGATAGGACGTCAAATGGCAGAATTCTCTGCAGTCAGCCACTGCTACCTCAGACCAAGCTATCCTAACTGGCCGTATAACCTTTTTGCAATGATCCACGGTAAAAGTCAGGAAGAGTGTGACACCCTCATAGAGGAAATGGCAAAAGAGAGCGGTTTGACAGAATACGGAAAACTCTACTCCACACGTGAATTTAAAAAACAGCGTTTGGTTTATTTTGATGATACCTTTAAAGAGTGGGAAGCGCAGGTAGCAGGTAGCAGGTAGCAGGTAGCAGGTAGCAGGTAGCAGGTAGCAACATTTAATATAATAAACTTTGCTTGTCAAGGAAATTTTGAAACACGTCAGTTCTTTGTGTTTTCTTTTTTTTGGTTCGTTTCTTTTTCTTTGTCACATGAACAAAGAACCTCAAACAAAAACAGTTGTATAAAGATTAATCCTTATACCCGATCTGCTCTTTAAAATGTGCGATACAGTTCGTACAATCCTTCATCGTATTGGTCTCAACAATATTATAAAGTGCATCCTCATTCAGGATCGTTACAATATGACTTTCCACTTTGATCAATCCCTCTTTTTTAAACTTTGTCATAATACGAGAGAAAGTCTCCGGAGTCAAATTAAGCACTGATGCGATCTCATTATTTTTCAATCGATGAAAAAGTGCCAACTTCTGCATCATGAGATCAGCCACTTTAGCCTCAGAGGAGAGTACAGTCTCTTTGTGCACCAAAGCCGAGAGCAAAGCTACTTTTCCGGTAAGGGATTTAATGATCTCCAATGAAAAATCTGAATTATTCAAATGTTTATAGACCATTTCAAAAGGAAGCAGTCCCATAGTTCCGTCAGTAACAAATTCACAGGTTGCAGGAAAAGGCTGCTGCTCAAAGCAGGCATATTCACCTATCATAGAAGGTGCAGCAAGACGGTTGATCTGTATCTGTGTACCTTTTGGTGTTGTTTTGTAAAGCTTGATACTGCCATCGAGCAAAATATGCAAATAGTTACTTTTATCACCTTCATAAAAGACAATACTGTCTTTGGTAAAATGTTTAATATGTGTCTGATCATAAAGTTCTTTAATATGCTCCTGCGTAAGTGCAGAGAACATTGGAATCTCTTCAAGTTTAAACATTACTACTATACCTCTTTATCTTTCCCATCCTACTATACAGGAGTGTACTATACAGCACAAAAGATAAAATCTCTCCTATATATTTCCGATAATAGCAAGGTTTTAGCTATTTATTGCTTAATTGTAATAAATTAGTATATTAAATTATTTGTTTTTGTTATTTTCGAACCAACTTAGCTGTTCTCTAAGCTTGACAACCTCACCCACAACGATAAGTGCAGGCGTAGGAAGATCTTTTGCTTTCTCATAAATATTTTCAAGTGTACCCACCACAGTTTTTTCATCTGGTCTGGTTCCTCTACTGATTACTGCTATAGGATGGTCTTTGGGTTTCCCTATCTCTATAAGCTTTTTAGTGATTTTTTTAAGCCGATGCAATCCCATTAAAAAAACAATTGTATCATCTGTTTTGTAATTTTCCCAGGGAATTTGTGAGTGATCCTTGTTACTGGATTCATGTCCCGTAACCACCCTAAAAGAGACAGTAACTCCACGATGCGTCACAGGGATACCTGCATATTCAGGTACTGCTATGGCAGAGGTGATACCTGGAATAAATTCAAACTTTATATCACGTTCTCTTAAATAGATTCCCTCTTCTCCTCCCCGTCCAAACACAAAAGGATCTCCTCCTTTAAGTCTAACTACCACTTCATATTTTAGTGCTGCCTGATAAATGGCTTCATTGATCTCTTCCTGAGGAAGTGTATGATGTGAATCTTCTTTTCCCACATAGACAAATTCACATCCATTTTTTGCTTCTTGTAAAATATCAGGATTAGCCAACCTGTCATAGATGATTACATCTGCTTCTTTTATTACGCGCAGTGCTTTGACTGTAAGAAGTTCTATATCTCCTGGCCCTGCTCCTGTTAAATACACTTTGCCCATCTATAGCTTTCCTTTTGTTTTATCTTCTGTCAAATAGCATGAAGGATCTTCTGCCCACATATCACCGTATATAGCATAGGCACGAGATCGTGAACCTCCATTACAGATATTCAAGTAGTTACACTCTGCACATTTTCCGCCAAGCTCTCGTGGATGAATACGTAATTTTTGTAATAACTCCGTAGGTTTGTTTGTCCATATATCTGAAAAATTCTGATTTAAAATATTACCTATCTTTACAGGAAAGAACGGATCAGGTTTTACAAACCCTTCACTATCGATATTGAGCAGTTTACGTCCTGCAGAATTCCCACCCCACTCTATAAGTCGTTTTTTCATTTCATCAGCATGTTGAGGATATTTTTGGATGAATCTATCATAAAATAAGATGGCATCCATCTCCATATTCCCCGTGACTATCTCAATATCTCTATCATTTTCATGGTATTCAAAAGCTTTATCTAAAATATAATTTACAGCCGCGATACGCTGTTCTTTACTTAAATCCATTTCAAGATTTTCGAGCCCTCTTCCAGAATAAACCAAATGTGAAATATACACCTTTGGAATATTGTGTTTCTCTGCTAATTCAAAAATAAACTGTAAATCTTCATAGGTATCTTTAGTAATGGTAAATCGTATACCTACCTTGGTCTTTCCAAAGCTGTTCAACAGGTCAACTGCTTTCATAGACTCGACAAACGAGCCTTTGAGCCCTCTAAAGGCATCATGCACATCAGGACTGCCATCAATACTGATACCAATATAGTCAAAGGTATCAAGAATTTTTTCTGCATTGCTCTGCTTAACATAAAGCCCATTGGTAGAAAGATACGTAACGATCCCCAACTCCTTACAGCGTACAGCAATATCAAACAGATCTTTTCTAGTCAAAGGTTCCCCACCCGAAAAGATGAGAAATTTCACACCGTTTGCTTTAAGTTTTGGCAGTGTTTCCATAATATTTTCTGTAGTCAAAGTATCTACAGCATCCAAATCTGCCTTGGAATAGCAGTGAAGACAGCTCAGATTACAACGATTGGTAAAATTCCAAATAGCGATACTTCCATCAAGTACCCTTGCAGGTTTTTCTTCGGTTACTGACTTCAGTAAGTTAGACAGTCTGAACATTATTTGCTCTCCTTGTTGGCTGCGATATTAGGATAGGGTTCTTTCACAATTGTTTTATTATTTTCTTTACTGCTGTTGCTCTCTTTTGTTTCAGTAGGCTTGAAGGAAAGAATATAATCAGTGATCGCTTTAAGTTCTTCAGATTTAAGCTTAAATGCCGGCATCGCATTACGCCTATACCCAAATACTTTGGAAACACCTTCCGGATCAGCAATCATCCCCTGTATCTCTTCAGCTGTTCTTTTGGAAGCTATTTCAGCAAAAGGAGGACCAAAGGCAACAGCTGTTTGGTGATGACATCCCCAACAATAGGTTTCAAAAACTTTTTTACCACTTTCTGCTTCTATTGCAGATGTAAATGTCAAGATGATAAAAAAAGTGACTAATATTTGTTTCATTGTTCTCATCCTTCAGGAGTTCCTAGTTTGATTGAATGATGATAACAATATTTTGTTTTTGGGAAGTTGATTTGGAACAAGAAAAATCCTATTCGTTATGCTCTTCATCCATAACGAACCCTACTACAAGCAATGCCACTACAAAAATAATAACCAGTATAATGTAAAAATACTCCATCTTGACTATCCTAAAAGCTTATGATGCTGTTTTGCCAATGTTTTAAATCGGCTCTTCTCTTCCAATGATCTAAAACCTTGAGCAGGAATATAGTGAAAATAGGGAGCCTTATAGAGCATTATGTCATCCCCCAAAGCAAGTACACCATCTATTTCTTCCCAATGCCACATTGTTTTACCTTCATTCCCTTTAATCTCAAACCCCTCATTACTTACTTCTATATGTATGGTTTTATCTTTAAAAGAAGAGTGTTCAAATGATCTGATTGCTCTTTTTTTGGCAATGATCTTTTTAACGTAATACCAATATAAAAGAATAATGGAAGCAAAAAGCAAAAGTGCAATAGATCCTTTTTTAAGTGCCGCAACTACAGCAAACTGCAGAATAGCAATAAAAAACCATCCTATATATCGTTTGGCTGAGTGGTTAAACTGATATTTATAGGAAGAGTTAAAAAGTTTCTCCGTATTCTCACGATTCCATAGATAGCTGATCTTAATAGGTTCAGACATGTTCTTCACATCTTTCGATAATAAGATCCGATTTTTTGATACACCTTTTCTCTTCCAGATTTTTGATCATTTCCAACGTTTCATCATACATTTTCTCATAAATAGCATTGTTGGTAGCATATTTTTTCTGCTCTTTCTTACCATACCAATAAGCCACAGCTATAGAAGAAGCAAACAAACTGTAAATCAATCCTTGCCATTCTTTAAGGTTTAGTAAGACAATAAAGTACTGTACAGAGAAGAGTACAAAAAACTCAATGGAGAAGATAATCACAAGTGTAGCACTCTGTTCAAAATCGAGTGTATATTTTTCCAGAGCTCTGAGCTGTTCCAGATTGACATTGATTTTCTTTGCCATTTTTTGACACTCATCTTTTAAATCATTTGTCTCTATATCTCTGAGGTGAATATTGCTTAAATTGTATTCTACATTGGTTTGCATATAGTCCTGAAGCAACTGAGGATGAGTAGTGAGAATTTTTAGAATCTCCTCTTCATTGACCCTTGTTTTACCGAGAATTTTCTGAATGTCCTGTAAAACAAGGTCATAAAGTCCTACAGTTTTTATCTCATGTGCTACTCTATCTAAATGTATCAACTGATTTTTCCCTTGTCCTTACAGCAGAGCTATTCTACTGTAATTTCTTGCCTTAATTATTCGCAAAAGCAGGATCATCTGCCGGCTCAAGTTCTTCTTCTATACCATAAGAGGCTGTTGCATCTTTTGCAGGCAAGAAAATACCTATCAACCCTCGAAGCCCAACACTCATAATAATATTGTACAAAAAGAGTGCCCAGGCAAGTAGCAGCATAGAACCAAAAATAGCTGCAAAAACCATATCTGGGTTGAACTGTCCATCCACATAAAGGTGACGTCTTAACATTCCATCAAGCCCTGCCATTCCCATGAAAGCACCCATTCCAATACCTCCTATAAGATGAAGCCAGAAGTGCGCATTGGAAAGTTTATGTGAATAAAGCTTAGTATTATTGGTTACTAATGGCCATAATACATACACAGCACTATACAGTGTCATATAAAGCCCAACGATCAATGCAATATGCACATGGGCACCAATAATCCACTGAGTATTATGCAAGACTCTATTCATCCCCATATCTGCCTGAATAATTGCAGCAGGAACAGCGAGACCAAAACCAACCATACCCCCAAGTAAATATTTGAGTTCCATAGTCATTTTAAGCGGTCTTGCTTTCCAGAGTGTAACCAATGTAATAAAGAGTGCCAATCCCTGTGTCAGTAATTCAAATGCGGTTACCATTTCACCAGAAATCAGTTTCATCATTTCCGGCTGTCCCTGGTCACCCAAAAGGTGGTGGGACCAGACCATCCATGAAACAAGTAGTTCAAGCATCAAGGCTGCTCTTGCCACATTTTCCATAAAAAGCTTCTGCCCGGTGATCAGCATAGCAAGCAAATACCAAGAACCTGCTACATAAATAAGTACCAGACCGTCAGCAACGAGATCAAGCCCCCACCAGAAGAAGTTTTTATAGAGTAGTGCATCAATTGCAGTAACATCAAGTGCATGACCTCCTGCATCAAAAACCAGATAAATCAAGATCAGAATACCTGCACCAAGGATTACAAGTGCGTCAAGAAAAGTATCAACGGTACCACGAAAAATTGCCACAACAGGTAGAGCCAATGCTGGTTCTTTACTATACGGTTGCTTCCCACGTAGCTTGTTGATCAAATTGAGCATACCATCAATACCAAAACCTGAGATCAGGAGTTCTTTGGTTGTTTTATTTTTATGTACACCAACACGGGCAAAAATAGTGGCATAAATATTGTAAATAAACCCTAAAGTACCCACCATAATCAATGCAACACCGATAATAAATACAATCCCTCCGATCACTTTGAACTGATGTGTATCTGCAGGAAGTGGCCAATAAAGTGTATAAAGCGGTGCATATTGCCATACGAATGCTGCAATCCATGCCAATGCTGTTCCTAAAGTGATCAGAATCCAAACAATATTGGCAAGCTTAATGCTATAAAGAGGCTTTTTTGTCAGATAGGGTACTAAAAACATAAAAGCTCCGAAAACAAGCTGGTATGTAGAACCAAAGATACCGACAATCGGATGCACAGTCATAATGGAAAAAAAGTGTTCTGGATGAAAAAACTGCCCTGGAAGAGGATTGAGCGGTACTCGCCCTACTTCCACCATTCTCATGATCATTCCTTCAAGTGCAACCAGCCCATAGAAAAGAAATGCCATAACTACTGAACGAAGTGTTACTTTTTGCAGTGCATTCAGACTCGTATGGTCAAAATTTGTTCCCTCTTTAAGATTTTTGATAAAACTCATTTTCCGCCTCCTTTATTACAACCAACCACGTGAACAAGATTTTTTACCAACATCAGATCTTTTCCTTCTTCTGTATATTGATCCGGTCCGGAATATTCTGTTGATGTCAGATCAAAGGAGCCATTATGGTTAAAAGTCCAAAGAATATCGTTTGAATCCAAAATCCCATTGACATCTGTTCCCGGGTTTACCTGCATTTGCATTACCATAGAGCCATCCTGTCTAAAAAGACCAAACCCGTAAACAAGGTCTCTACTGTGCACATCAAACTTGATGGTCTGACCACACTGAACCACGACCTTTTTAGGTAAACCGATCCACTTATGGTCTTCTATTTCAAATTCATATGTTGCATCTGCTTTAATATTATGTCTGTCTATGTCCTGTGAAACCCATGGAATCGTATTATATGTAAAAATATGGTGTCCCACACCACCTGCAACCAAAAATGCCATATACCAATAAAATGGTATTCTAAAAACCGATTTCGCCTCTTTTCTGGTTAGGTTATATCCAAACCATGCTACAACGGAAATAATCATTGCAGCATAGATTGAATACGCTACCCAGTGAAAAGACAATAACTCAGCTGAGTTTGAAAATGTCATTTTTCTCTCCTTCTTATATTTTTAGTAATGTATATTATAATATACTCTTATAGGGAAGAATTGATATAAATCAAGTCATTAGCCACTATATTGATTAATAATTAATCAAACTAATGATGCTTATAATTGCTTTTGGTGATTATTGATTAATAATTAATCATTTAAACTATTTAAGCTATACGATGATTGATTTAAATCAAGAGTAAATTACTCCTATTTAAATACAATGTGAATCTATCTCCATTTAAATAAGGACTACTCTCATGAAATTATGGCTTACGCTCTTTCTTATCATTACTGCAACCATACAAAGCTATGCAACCTTGGAAAACAGTACCTGTAAAAAATGTCATCCTACTATTTTTGCAGAATACCAACATTCTATGCATGCCAAATCATCTATATTTAAAGATCCTGTCCACAAAGCAGTATGGGACAAACATCCAGACAAGGCAAAAAACAATTACAAGTGTGCCAAGTGTCATACTCCATCTGATCATGATTTGATTTCAGGAAAAACAAAACTCTCTAAAAATGCCATTCAGGAAAATGAACCTATCTCCTGTCAAGCCTGTCATACCATTGAAAGCATAGAGAAACATACAAAAATTAACAAAAACAAATTTACACAGAAGAAAAAATATTTCTTCTCTGCTGACAAAACTAGAAAAGGAGAAAAAATAACTTTTGAAGAAAAAAGTTCTTATTTTGGACTTATGACCAAAACTTCAGGCTCACCCTACCACGATATAGACTACAGCAATAAAAATTTCTATAACGGAAATATGTGTTTGGGGTGTCATGACCATAAACAAAATGGTAAAAACTTTTCGGTCTGTGATATGCAAATTAAGAACGATGACTTAAAAGAGACCTGCATCTCCTGTCATATGCCAAAGATACAAGGCTCATTTGTCAATCTTAAAAATACAAAGACACATGCATTTCACGGTATTTCTATTCATACTATGAACATCTCACTTCTTTCCAAACATATTAAACTCTCACTCCATCAAACAACCAAGGGGTTTGAAGTCAGCATAGAAAATAAAGCAAACCATACCCTTTTTGCCCAACCACTTAGACTCAACCAACTTCGTGTAAGCATAGAAAAAAGAGATAAAATTACACACCTTGAGTCCAATAACTTTATGCGTATCATTGGTAAAAACGGAAAACCTGCCATGCCATGGGTTGCAGACAGTGAACTCAAAAATACACTCATCAAAGCACATGAGATACGCAAAGTTACCTATGATGCGCCTTTAGAAAAAGGAGATACAGTAATCATAGAATTTGGCTACTATCTGGTCAATCCAAAGGCTGCTAAGAAGTTAGGTATTACTGATGAACATGTGACTGAGTTTAAGGTCTTGACTAAGAAGAGGGTAGAGATTTAAATCTTGTAGGGTGTTGTCCCATGACAACACCGTGAATATAAATTGTGATTAAAATTTATTTTGTATGCATATCATCGGTGTTGTAAGGGTACAACACCCTACATCAATATGCTACCAATTCTCCTTCAAGTGTCTTCAAAAATTCCACCACATCAGCTAT
>FPHD01000039.1_pt1 | contig 21422 bp, 25 predicted proteins | sample 1057311 | NCBI WGS metagenome assembly FPHD01 (sample SAMEA4473313, study PRJEB15554) | hydrothermal vent metagenome | biome: marine basaltic hydrothermal vent biome; feature: marine hydrothermal vent; material: water | place: Pacific Ocean | collected 2011-06-14/2011-07-23 | depth 1199 m | reverse complement strand
GCTACGAAATGAAAGAATCAAACGTACTTGACAAAGTTGCACTGTGCTACGGTCAAATGTCAGAGCCTCCAGGAGCACGTAACCGTATTGCACTTACTGGTCTTACTATGGCTGAGTACTTTAGGGATGAAATGGGACTAGATGTTCTTATGTTTATCGATAATATCTTTAGATTTGCACAATCAGGTTCTGAAATGTCCGCACTTCTTGGACGTATCCCTTCAGCTGTTGGTTATCAACCAACACTTGCAAGAGAGATGGGTGCACTTCAAGAGCGTATTACATCGACAACGAAAGGTTCAATTACATCTGTACAAGCTGTATATGTTCCTGCGGATGACTTGACTGACCCGGCTCCAGCTTCTGTATTTGCTCACTTGGATGCAACAACAGTACTTAACCGTTCTATTGCTGAAAAAGGTATCTACCCTGCGGTTGATCCACTTGATTCAACATCCAGAATGCTTGATCCACAAATAGTTGGTGAAGAGCACTACGGTATTGCAACTGGTGTACAGCAAATTCTTCAAAAGTATAAAGATCTTCAGGATATCATTGCGATTCTTGGTATGGACGAGCTTTCAGAAGATGATAAACTTGTTGTTGAAAGAGCAAGAAAGATTGAAAAATATCTTTCTCAGCCATTCCACGTTGCTGAAGTATTTACCGGTTCACCAGGTGTATATGTTACACTTGAAGATACGATAGAAGGATTTAAAGGTCTTCTTGAAGGTAAATATGATGATATGAATGAAGCGGCATTCTACATGGTAGGAAATATGGCTGAGGCTATTGCTAAAAATGATAAGATTAATGCTAAATAAGCATTAATCTTAAAAGGATTAATATGGAACTTATGAAGCTAGAGATAGTTACACCTAGTGGTGTGATTTTTGATGCTGAAGTGAAACAAGTAACACTGCCGGGGTCTGAAGGTGAATTTGGTGTTTTGCCGAAACATGCAACTTTGGTATCGTTATTGGATACAGGTGTGATCGTTATCGAGAAAGCTGACGGAAGTGAGGTAGCAGTAGCTATTAACTCCGGATATGTGAAAGTTGATGAAGAAAAGACCACCTGTATCGTTGATGGTGCAGTAGCTCTTTCCGGTGGAGACAGTGATCTTGCCAAAGCACTTGAAGCAGCCAAAGAATTGCTTAAAAGTGCAGAATCCTCTAATACAGCTATTGCCTCTGCAGTAGCTAAAGTAGAGCAAATCGGAAAGTCTTTGTAAATTGGGATCTCTCCTAAATTATTTCATTGGAAGCAGTGCGATCACTATTTTTGTACTGCTTCTGCTTTCAGTTTATTTTATTACAACATTCTGGGTATTTTTCGATCGATTCTATATCTTGAATTCACGTATTAACTCAGAAGCTAAATCGCTTAAATCACTTTATACAGGTCAGTCAAAATCAGTGGCAAGTAACTCACTTATTTTTACTTATCTGAGCCGTGTGAACAAACCGAATAAAGCTATACTTGAAGCGGCATCTTCTGATGCGATACGTGTTTCAACAAAGGGGTTAACGTGGCTCTCAATTATTGCATCAACCTCACCGTTTATAGGACTTTTTGGTACAGTAATAGGAATATTGGAAACTTTTTCAAAGCTTGGGGCTCAATCCAGTGCCTCTTTGAGTGTCGTTGCTCCGGCTATTTCCGAAGCACTTATTGCTACGGCTGCAGGTATCGCTGTAGCGATCTTTGCCTACACATTTCATCTTATCTTAAAACGTAAGGCTTATGAACTCTCTTCACTTTTAAATTCTCAGTCAGAAGTGATACTTTCACAGGTCAGTGAGGAAAACTAACATGTTTAGTTGGGATGATAGCCCGGATCTGAACATTACGCCTCTTGTAGATGTTATGTTAGTTCTCATGGCTATTTTAATGATCACTGCCCCGACCATCAATTTTCAAGAACAGATAGATCTACCACAGGGTTCTAAAACGCTGAAAGTCACCAAACCCAAAACACTTACCATCCGTATGGATAAAAACCAAAAGATATATTTGAACAAAGATATTTATGCATTGGATACCTTTGCAGATGATTTTGTGAATCAGTCTGTAAAATTTGATAAAAGTTCTGAAGTGTATATCCGTGCAGATGAACAACTTAAATACAAGGATGTTATGTATTTGCTCAAAAGTGTAAAAGCTGCCGGCTTTGAGAAGGTATCACTTATAACGCTATGAGTAAGAAGTCTCCTAAACTCATATCGGGTGTGTTGGCTTTTGGTGTCTATTTTATTGTGGTTGGATTACTGCTTTTTTATTTTAATACACGTGATGAAAAGAAGTCCATACACTATGTTAAAAAAGACGAACATCGTATTCAGGTAGCACTTTCTTCCCCAAAGAAAGAGAAAAAATTCAAAGTAAAACCAAAACATAGACCCAAAATTAAAACAAAACCAAAGATCAAGTCTAAAATAAAACCAAAGCCTAAAAAAGAAGTTAAAAAGAAGGTTATAAAAGATAAAATTGTGAAAAAGGTCATCAAAAAGAGAGATGAAAATCTTACAAAACCTCGTAAAAAAAAGGCTTTGGATCTTTTTGCAAATATTAAAACTTCAAAAAAGAAAAATATTATAAAAGTTACAGATGAACCGGTAAAAGCAACACCTAAAAATAATCTGATAAAAATATCGGACAGACCTAAAAGTGCAAGTGAACGTATTAGTTCTTCGCTAAAAATACAAAAAAACAGTGATAGTGGTGTTGAAAATGCCTATTTTGCCAAAATAGAAGAAAAACTCAAAGGTTGGCCTGCCCAGAGTGATTATGCTGGAGAAATGGCTAAAGTATGGTTTAAAGTAGAACCAAGTGGATCATTCGAATTTAAAGTGATCACTGCTTCAAACAATGAAGCATTCAATACAGGACTTATTGCTTACTTAAAGCAATTGCAAAAATTGGGATTTGGGCATCATAAAGGAGAGAGAGCCTATGAGCTTGATGTGGAGTTTGTTGCAACAGAATAAGAGCAATAAGTAGAGAAACTCTTTTTTCTTAGCATGTAAAGTCTTATGAGGAAGATGTGTGTACTCTTACAATATTGAATGATCAATATAAATTCTTGATGATAAATAGTATTTTCTTCTCATAGAGGTAATGTTTATGTTACAATAACATATAGAGAGAAGGAATAGGTCATGGAAAAAAAGCTGAAAAAATATCTGGATTATCTTATTAAACATCAGGGGAGTGATCTGCATTTGAAGGCAGGATCGAATGTTTATATGCGTGTGAATGGTGAACTTTTTGCTTTAAAAGAAGATAAACTCACACATGATGATATGGTCGCGATCGCAAAAGATATGCTTACAACCCCCCAATACAATCAACTTGTTGAAAGTAAAGAGTTGGACTGTTCTTATGCATTGGATGAAACCAAACGATTTAGGGTAAATTTCTTTTATCAGGTAGGTGGGCTCAGTGCTGCTCTGCGTGCCATCCCGGAGAAAATACTTTCTATTGATGAACTGCATCTTCCCGAAGTTGTGAAGGATTTGGCAGATCTGCAGAGCGGCTTGGTACTTGTAACCGGTGTTACGGGCTCAGGTAAGTCTACAACGTTGGCAGCGATGCTTGATAGAATAAACAAAAGTAAAAGAAAACATATTATCAGTATTGAGGATCCTGTAGAATATATGCATAAAGAGCAGAAATCTCTTGTCACACAACGTGCTATCGGTACGAATACACACTCTTTTGCCAATGCACTTCGTTCTGCACTTAGAGAGGATATTGATATTATATTCATAGGTGAGCTAAGAGATCTGGAGACAATGGAAATTGCACTACACGCTGCAAATACAGGACATCTTGTATTTTCTACTTTGCATACGCTTGATGCTAAAGAGTCCATTAGCCGAATTATCGGTATGTTCCCTAATGAGGAACAGGAGCGTATTCGAATGACACTCTCTTTTGTGTTGGAAGGTGTTATCTCCCAAAGACTGGTCAAAGATAAAGAGGGGGGAAGGGTTCCTGCCGTTGAAGTAATGAAAGGAACAGCAAGGATATCAGAGTTGATCGTAGAGAAAAGAGACAGTGAGATCCTTGAAGCTATCGTTAAAGGGAAAGAGATCTATGGTACACAATCTTTTGACCAATCACTGTTGGATCTTTATCACAGCAAGAAAATCACTCAGGAAGAAGCATTGCGAAATGCTACGAGTCCTTCGGATATGAGTTTGGCTATACAAGGGATCAGACAGGCCTCAGGGCATGAAAATGTAAAATCTATTACTGGCAAGGGAAGAAGTAACTTTTTTGATCTGAAAAACTCTCAAGCATAATTAATAGAACATCGCAGACATGTATCCGACAACGGATTTGGTATCTGCTGTGGCATCTGCACTTGTACGGTAATCAAGTAGTTTAGAGGAGAGTTTGAGTGCTTTGGCTGCGAGTATCATTGCCTGTATACCAGTGAGTCCACAGGCTTCACACCCTTTTTTAAGTATTTCAACATTTAAATGATCAACAGCTCTTAAACAACTGTAATCGTGTGCCTTTGCTACTTCCAGGTCGTGAAAGTGGCTGAGATCACTGCTGATAACAACGGCATTCTCCTTGTTATGCAATAAAGCAAGAATAATATTGGTCAGTTTTTTTACCTCTATATCACCATAGATAAGTTCTATGACTTTAGTGTGAGGGAAATAGTATTGGATGAAAGGCATTTGTACTTCTGTTGAATGCTCTTTTTTATGTGCTTCAGGCTCAAATCCTATATTAAATTGTTTTGCCAGAGCAAAAAGATAAGGGCTGTCAATGGGAATTTCACCGCAAGGTGTTTCATATGTTTCAAAATAACTTCCGGAGATACCTTTGAAATAATAATGATGACTCGGACCGATAACGATGATACGTTTGGCTTTTGAACGCTTGAGAAATTGATAGGCACAGTCTGCCGTAAATCCACTATAAATATATCCTGCGTGCGGAACAATAACAGCCTGGGGAATGATGTTTTTCATCTCTTTGGATTCCGGTATAGTTTCAAGTTCTTGTATGAACTTTTTAATAGTGGCTTTGAGTTTAGAACACTCTTTGGGATAGAAATCCCCCTGAACGGCTGCTTTACGTATATGAGAAACTATTTTATTGTTCTTCATATTTTGTGACCTGATAGATTAATATGTCAGGATGCCGTTCCAGACATGAACCTGGTAGATTGGCTTTCATACACAAACTGGTAAAAAAATCATCAAACTGGGGTAACTGATCCCATACCTGAGGCAGGTAGGTTGCCTGATATGTTTTATATTTGAGTACTACACCGTCTTTAAACGGAGTGATCTTTTTTTTCAGCTCATCTCTATTTTCATACGGCAATGGCTTGGGCTCAGAGAGGATGGAGACCTCTATTTTAATGTTTTTAAGTTCTTCTTTGGAAAGTGGTTTGAATCTCGGATCATGCAATGCAGCGGACTGGGCATTAGCGATAATGTCTTTATAAAGGGGACGATAGGCTTGAAGAGAGCCTATGCAACCACGAAGCTGTTTATTGGGTTCTGTATTGATCGTGACAAATGCTGCACCTTTCTCTTTAAGCATAGGGTAGTGTTTTAACGCATTTTCAAGGTCAAAATTCTCAGGTTGATTTAAGGCAACCAAAATAGCTGCTTTTGCTAAACCGATAATAATATCATTCATCATATACTCCTATAGTGCTCTTTTTATCTACTCCTTCTCCTCTTATATAATTCCCTCTTTCTTATTTTACCACAATCTTAAAAGTATAATTGATATTAATTAATGAAGATTTCAACTCACCCTTGATACAATGCATGATGAAAAGAATGAAAAAGGAATAGAATTGCGTTATATTTTACTGTTATTGTTATCACTTAATCTCTTTGCTGTCGATGCAACACTTAAGATCGAAAAAGATGTAGAGCAGCGTGCACGTATTGCTTTGGTCGATGCTTCGCCTGTTATGGATGAGAAGTTTTTTAAGATACTTCTTTCTGATTTGAAAATATCAGGGCATTTCTTGGCCGATACAAGACATCATGAAGGAGATATTAACTCCAACTATTTACTACCGGTGCTTAAAAGTAAAGAGTATGTCCTCAAGTACGCATTGACCAAACAGGCAGGAACAAAACTTTTGATTCGTCTGCTCAAAGCATCAGATAGTACAGAGCTGTTTAAAAAAAGTTATGCGATACCGACGACAACAAAAGCACCGTTTTTGGCACATAAAGCGATCTCAGATATCAATAATATATTAAAGTATCCAGATATAAGCTGGATCAATCGTTATGTGATCTTTTCCCGCTATACCACTCCCAAACACAGTGAGATAGTTTTGGCGGACTATACATTCAATTACAAAAAAGTGATCATAAGAGGTGGATTGAATCTCTTTCCAAAATGGGCGGACAAAAACCAAAAGAGTTTTTACTATACCTCTTACAGCGGCTTGAGACCGACACTTTACAGACTTAATATTTATACAGGAAACAAAGAGAAGATCACTTCTTCTGAAGGAATGCTTGTCTGTTCTGATGTAAGTAAGAATGGAACTAAGCTTCTTTTGACCATGGCACCGCAGGGACAGGCAGATATTTATGAGTTGGATCTCTCTTCGGGAGCAAAAACAAGAGTAACGACATTTAATGGGATAGATGTCAATGGTAAATATGTAGATGATGAGAGCCGTATTGTATTTGTTTCCAACAGACTCGGGTATGCAAATATCTTTAAAAAGTCCATTCATTCTGCCGCTGTTTCCCAAGTGGTCTATCATGGACGTAACAACAATGCGTGTGATGCCTATGGCAACAAAATAGTCTATTCAAGCAGAGAATCGCAAAACAGTTTTGGAAAGAACACTTTTAATCTTTATTTGACATCATCCAATGGATCGGATACAAGACCGCTTACTACGACAGGGGTCAACCAATTTCCGAGATTTTCTACGGACGGATCTGTGATTCTGTTTATTAAGCATAGGAATTACGGCTCTTCCATAGGATATATCAATCTTGCAAGTCACCAAAGCTTACTGTTCCCTTTAAGCGGGAAAAAGATCCAATCGATTGATTGGTAAATCATTACAAAGGATTTAGAATGATAAAAAAAATAGTATTAACCACAGCAACACTCTCTTTACTTCTTCTCACAGGATGTGGACAGACTGCACCGGATCTTGATGGTGCAAATACAGGAAAGAACAATGTTTCTGATGCAACACAGATAGCCGGGGACACAGTAACCATAGATGAGAACAGGTATGGAAATCAAAACAGTGCTGACAGTAACAGCAGCGGAAAATATAACAGCAGCAGTGACGGTTTTCAGAGTGTCTATTTTGCATTTGGTGATTATGGTATTGCGCCGGGTATGGAAAGTCGTATCTCAACAGATGCAAATGTAATCAATAGCAGTACTGCTTCAAAGATCAAAATTGAAGGTAACTGTGATGAATTTGGAACGGATGAGTATAACTATGCATTGGGGCTTAAAAGAGCAAAAGCAGTAAAAGACAGCCTTTCTGCACAAGGTATAGCGGCAAACCGAATGGTTATTGTCAGTTTTGGAGAAAGCAATCCGGTATGCAGTTCTCCTACGGACAGTTGTTATGAAAGAAACAGAAGAGTGGATCTTCATTTGGTGAAGTAGGATAAAAATGAATCAAAAGTATGTGAGTAGACTATTTTTACCTCTCGTGTTGGGTTCTGTTGTTCTTTTTGCAGAACCTTCTGTGTATGGCTCAATGCAGGGGTTTACCTCTACAGAGAAGATGATCGTTAAAAATAGAAAGACCATTGCTTCTTTGCAGCGTAAACTTGCACAACAGAAGGAAAGAATAGATGGTTTAACTTCTATAGTTGAAGGGTTGAATGCTTCTATTGCCGAGTTGAAAGAAGGTAGAGTTTCAACTTCCGAAGGCGGAGGTGAAAATAGAGCGCTGCTTAAAGAACTGGGTGAGATGATAGATAAGATAAACGATAACTATGTAAGCAAGGCAGAACTTCAAAAAGCGTTAAAAGGAAAGTACGTACCTTCTTCAAAAAGTAGCAAACCCAAAGCTGAACCCAAAGAGTCTTTGGAAGGAAAATCTGTTTCAAAACTCTATAGTGAAGGAGTAAGACTTTTTGTAAAGAAACGTTATGACGAGGCAAAGAAAAGATTTACTATCACTGATACAAAAGGATATAAACCTGCAGCTTCGAACTATTATCTTGGTGAGATAGCCTACTATACAAAAAAATATGAAGATGCTATCTTCTATTTTAAAAAGAGTGCCGGTCTGTACGATCAGGCAACTTATATTGATACGCTTTTGCTTCATACTGCTGTCTCTTTGGAAAAAAGCGGAGATAAAGCACAGGCAAAAGCTTTTTATGAGAATATCATAGCGAATTATGACGGTAAAAAATCTGCGAAGATCGCAAAACAAAAATTGAAGAAATTGTAAATGTCCATATTTAAGTCCATACCTTTAACTCTGCTGTTTTTGGTCACGATATTGTTTTCCGAAGAGGGAATGGTAAAAGACTTAACCCATGAGCTTATCCCTACGTCAAAAACGGTTTTTGAAGTTATAGATCTAGTAACAGATAATGCAAGAACGGTTGATTTAACGGGGAAAGACTTTATTGTGGTCTCCGTACGTGAAAAAGGAAGTGACGGACGTTTCTACGCAGTAGATAAAGATGGAACAGTATGGTGGAGTGGACCGGTAACTTCGGGAGCACCGGAGTTTAGAAGTCCTTCCGGTGTTTTTCATATTCTTCAGAAAAAACGTTACCATATGTCAACAGCATATCCTGAAGAATCAGGTATAAACAATATGGACTATATGATGAAGTTTACTCATTTTGGACATGCACTGCATATGGGAAGTGTAGGCTGGATGTCTCATGGATGTATTCATATTTCTCCAAAAGATGTACCGGTGATCTACAGATGGTCAAGATACGGTATGCCGGTTGTGATCACAAGACATACCTACATGCCTTTCGCAAAAGAGGATCTTAGAAAGATCTATCTGAGACGATAAAAGTTTGACAATCTCCTAGTCTCCCAGTTCTTTAGCTTTTTTATAGGCTGCTTCTATAGCATTTATACAGGCAGCTCTGACATTCCCTTCTTCCAATGCGCCGTAGCCTGAAGCAGTGGTGCCTCCCGGACTCATGACACTGTCTTTCAGGAGCGAAGGATGTATCTCCTGAATGAGAGAACCAAAACCGTTGAAAAGACCTCTCATGGTTGTCATGGCATCTTCTCTTTTAAGCCCCTGTTTGACCGCACCGTCCACCAACGCTTCGGCTATGAGAGCCAAGTAGGCAGGACCGCTCCCTGCAAGGGCAGTGGCAATGTCTATCTCTTTTTCACTCTCCAACCATAAAGTATCACCTACTGCATTAAAAAGTACTTTTGCCTCTTTTTGGAACCGATGGTCACCTGTGAGCGTAGTGATGGAAGCCCCTATCGTTGCTGCAAGGTTGGGCATGGCTCTGACTGTTGCTTTTGTCTTAATATGTTTTTTCAGTTTAGCTATGGTCGTTCCGGCAAGTACGGAGAAGAGTACTTTGGCTTTGCCTTTAAGCTGTTTTCCTACTTCTTCCACATTGCCTGGTTTTACACACAGAAGTATGGTCTTGTCTGTGATGTCAAAATGGTCAAGAAGATATTTTTCTATTTTTATACCTAGATTTTTTTCAAATGCATCAAGATTCTCCATATCTCTGCCTACAACTTCAATGTTGTATTTACCTTTGAGACCCTGGGCAATACTCATCCCCATATTGCCGTTACCTATAAATGTGATTGTTTGCATATTCCACTCACTTAGTTTAAATTATTCAGATTATAACACATAAATTATTCAGAGGGTTCGATTTGGTATAATAAGACCAATTATTTATGAGGATAGAACAGATGGAAGCATTTTTACAAGAGGCAAAAGCTTCAAGCCGGGTACTTTCCACACTGAGTGGCAATGAAAAAAATAGCATTTTAAGAGAGATGGCTCAAGCCCTGCGTGAGAATATGCAAGAGATACTCAAAGCAAATAGCATAGATATGGCAGAGGCAGAGACGAATAATCTAACAGCAGCACTCAAAGACAGACTTCTTTTAGATGATGGACGTGTAGAGGGGATGGCAGTAGCTATAGAGGAAATAGCAGCACTCAAAGAGCCGGTCGGTAGAGTATTGGATGGCTGGTATGCAGATGCAGGATTCAAGATAGAGAAAGTTTCAGTGCCTATCGGTGTGATAGGGGTTATCTATGAATCTCGTCCCAATGTTACAGCAGATGTAGGGGCATTGTGTTTTAAAAGTGGGAATGTCGCCATACTTAAGGGTGGAAAAGAGGCGGAATATTCTAATCGTGCTATTGCAAAAGTAATGCAAGGAGTATTGGATAAAAATGGTTTGCCAAAAGAGGGGATAGCTCTGTTGCCAGACAGCTCACGTGAAGGTGTAGCAAAGCTTATTAAGCAGGATGCCTATGTAGACCTCATAGTCCCTCGTGGCGGAGAAGCGCTCATTAAGTATGTTTCTACCAATGCTACCGTACCAGTAGTAAAACATGACAAAGGACTCTGCCATACCTATGTAGATGAAGATGCAGATTTTGATAAAGCATTGGCTGTAATGATAAATGCCAAGTGTCGTCGTACAGGCATATGTGGTGCGTTAGAGACTTTACTTATAGATGAGTCAATAGCATTGGAGATACTCCCGAGCATCAAAGAAGCGTATGATGCACAAGGCACAGAGATAAGAGGATGTCCTAAAACCCAAGAAATTATAGAAGTAAATCCTGCAAATACAGAAGACTATGCTATGGAGTATTTAGATAACATCTTGACCATAAAAGTTGTCAATGGTGTGGAAGAGGCTATTTCTCATATAGAACAGTATGGTTCTGGGCACTCTGAAGCAATCATCACAGAAAACTACACTACAGCAGAGCACTTCTTAAACAGTGTTGATGCAGCGTGCGTTTACTTAAATGCAAGTACACAGTTTACCGATGGTGGTGAGTTTGGCTTTGGTGCAGAAGTAGGTATCAGTACCAACAAACTCCATGCCAGAGGTCCGATGGGCGTGAGTGAACTTACAACTTATAAATATAAGATTTATGGGAACGGTGAAACCAGATAAGTTTGACTAAAGTTTCATTAGCTAGAATAACATCAAATTTAATATAGAGGAATAATAATGGCAATTCAAGCTGAAAACAGTGTAGTAGGGATCGAGTACGAAGTAAAAGAAGCAGGAACAACAGAGGTTGTAGATACAAATAAAGGTGGTCAGCCACTAGAGTTTATTATGGGTAAAGGTCAGATCATCCCAGGTCTTGAGAGTGCACTTGTAGGCATGGCAGAAGGTGAAAGTAAAGATATTACAGTAAAAGCAGCAGATGCTTATGGTGAAGTCAATCCAGAAGCACAGCAAACATTGCCAGTAGAACAGTTTGAAGGTGTGGATCTGAAAGAAGGTATGACACTTTATGGTCAAGGTGAAGATGGTCAGACTGTTCAAGTAACAGTGACTTCATTTGATGATAAAAACGTTAATGTAGACTTTAACCATCCATTGGCTGGTAAAGATTTAGAGTTTGCGGTTACTGTTCTTAGTGAAAGAGCAGCAACAGAAGATGAAGCAACTTCCGGTCAAGTTGGTGGTGGACACTGTGACGACGGTGCATGCGGCTGCGGACACTAATTTTATCCGATGTAGCATCATCTTTGCACAAAAGAATGGTGCTTCGTTCGGTCACTTACTCAAAGAAAATATTGCGTATTCAAATATTTTCTTTTATAAATCTATGACAATCTGACATATTTTTTTCTCTTTTTGATTTTTCCAACTATAATAGCACTATGCAAAACTATACAACACTTCAGATACAGTCAATTGCCGTACTTGTTATATTGTTTCTTTACTTCCTCTATAAACTTAGACGGTTCTATAAAAAAATTAAAGACAAAAGTTTGCTTAGCCGTAACCGAACACTTAAAAAGTTAAAGCGTCTAAGTTGGGAAGATTTCGAGCTTTTGTGTATGGAGCTGTTTTCTAAACAGGGCTGGAGGGTTTTGGGTAATGAAAAGAAAGGTGCTGATGGTGGGGTGGATATTTGGATGAAAAAACGTTCTTTAACTAAAAAAAATATCTCAGCCATTGTACAGTGCAAACGGTATGATGATGCCATGGTAACCATAAAAGTCGTTAGAGAGATGTATGGGTTGCTGCATGAACACAATGTCGATAAAGCTTATATCGTAACCACGAGTCGTTTCACAAAAGAGTGTTACAAGTTCATTGAGGGGAAAAATATGATCCTTATCAATGGAGAAGAATTGGTTAAGATGATCAATTGAAGACCTGGATTATTCAGAGGATGCAATTAATTTTCCTCATAGACCTCAAAATCCTCTTTACTCACGCCACAATCAGGACACTCCCAGTCATCAGGAAGATCTTCAAATGCTGTTCCTGCTACTATACCACTGTCGGGATCACCTACGGCAGGATCATAAATATATTCACAGACGGTACAAATGTATTTTTGGCTCATTATTTATCCTTTTAAAAAATATACTTACCCAGTGTGTAATCTGTGTTGAATTTGAGTGTAATCTTAACATGGTAAAATACGATAAATATTTTTACTTCAAAAGGACACCGTATGTCGATCAAATGTGCATTTTTATTTCCGGGGCAAGGTTCACAAGCTGTGGGAATGGGACAAGACTTTTTTAACAACTCTGAGATTGCAAAGCAGATGGTATCTGATGCCAGCAGCAGAACAGGGATAGATTTTGAGAATCTTCTTTTCACGGAGAATGATGATCTTGAAAAAACAGAATTTACGCAACCGGCTATTTTACTAGTATCTGCCATAGCGCACAAGCTATTTGAAGATGAGATGCCTATCAAGCCGGTCTTTGCTTTGGGTCACTCTCTGGGTGAGTTCTCTGCACTCGTAAGTGTGGGTGCTCTGGATGCCATAGATGCAGTAGAACTTGTAAACCTTCGCGGTAAGCTGATGGCTGAAGCGTGTGCAGGTCAGGATGTGGGAATGTTGGTATCACTTGGTCTTGATGACAAAACGGTTGAAGATATCTGTGCAGCTCAGAGAGATGCAGGAATGAAAGTGTGGCCTGTGAATTACAATGCCGAAGGTCAGATAGTCATTGCAGGGATCAAACCGGATCTTGAAAAGCTTGAGCCTATCCTCAAAGAAGCAAAAGCCAGACGTGCAATGCTGCTCAATATGTCTGTGGCAAGTCACTGTCCGCTTCTTGCGTCTGCTACGGCACCGTTAGCCGAAAAACTTGCAGAGGTCCTCAAAGATGAGTTCACTGCACCGGTCATCTCCAATGTAACGGCAAAAGGGTACAGCACAAAAGAAGAAGCCCTTGATCTTCTTCCTAAGCAGTTGGTATCGCCTGTACTTTATAAGCAGTCTATTGCTGATTTTGATGATAGTGTGGACTGTTATGTTGAGTTTGGTCATGGTGGAGTGCTTAAGGGTTTGAATCGTCGGGCTACGAAGAAGCCTCATTTTGTGGTTTCAGATATGGCTTCTTTGGCAACAGCTATTGAAAAAATAAAAAATTTAGGTGCATGATGAGTCGTAAAATAGCGATCATGGGTGCAATGCCCGAGGAAGTAGAACCGATTGTCTCAAAGTTGGATAATCTGAATATAGTGGAGTATGCAGCGAACAAGTACTATGAGGGAAGTTATAACGGTCAGGATGTTGTTGTGGCATATTCTAAAATAGGTAAAGTTTTTGCTACTCTGACAGCTACGATCCTTATAGAGAAGTTTGAGTGTGACACTTTACTTTTCTCAGGTGTTGCCGGAGCGATTTCTCCTGAGCTTAAAGTGGGAGATCTGATCATTGCAAAAGGTCTGTGTCAGCATGATTTGGATATTACTGCTTTTGGACATCCTTACGGGTATGTACCTGAAGGTGATGTATGTGTAGCTACGGATGAGCACTTGAGAGAGGTTGCGAAACAGGTTGCTTCACAAAAGGGCTTGAGGCTTAAAGAAGGTATCATTGCTACGGGTGACCAGTTTGTTGCAAATGAAGCACGTAAGAATTGGATAGGTGAGACTTTTAAAGCGGATGCTTTGGAGATGGAAGGTGCAGCGGTTGCTGTGGTATGCTCAGCATTGAATGTACCCTTCTTTGTATTGCGAGCCATTTCGGATGCAGCCGATATGGATGCCAGTTTCTCTTTTGATGAATTTTTGGAATCTTCCGCAAAAATTTCGGCAGATTTTATTTTATCAATGGTAGATACTATAAAATAATCTCATGTCATATTTCCATTTATTTGGATTGTGGCATTGTTATTCTCTTCATTTTTTTAGAAAAAAACGAAGCAAAAAAAGTGTCATTCCTTTCAAATCGCTCTGCTTTCAAGGGTGTTCGGAATGACAGAGCACACTATCCGTGTGATTGATTGATGAGGACTATATAATGCTTGATAACCAAAGACGAAGTAAATCTAAAACTATCCCAATGAGTAAGAAACTCTTAAAAGTCATAGGTAAAACCAATGCTGAGTTTAAACTCATTGGCGAGGGGGACAAGATACTTGTGGGGCTGAGTGGAGGAAAAGATTCTCTTGCATTGATTCATGCCATGAAACACATACAACGTCATGCGCCCTTTCGTTTTGAGTTTGAAGCGTGTACCATCAAGTATGGTATGCCAGATGAGCATTACGAATTTCTTACTAAACATTGTGAAGAATATGAAATAAAACATACAGTCTACGATACCAATATTTTTGATGTTTCACAAGATACTATACGTGAAAACTCCTCTTTTTGTAGCTATTTTTCACGTATGAGACGTGGAGCACTTTATAGTTTTGCAGAAGAACATGGATTTAATAAAATAGCCCTTGGACATCACTTTGATGACACAGTAGAGAGTTTTTTTATGAATATGTTTTACAATGGGAGTATGAGAGCTTTGGCACCTATATATAAAACGAGCAGAGGAGTGCACCTCATACGTCCACTTATTCAGGTACGTGAACGTCAACTGCGTGATTTCGCTACAGAAAACAATCTACAGATTATTGGTGATGAAGCCTGTCCGGCGATGATGAAAGATGTAAAGATGCCTCATGCCAGAGCTTCCACCAAAGCATGGTTGGCAGGACTTGAGAAAGAGAATAAAGATGTGTTTAAGATGTTCAAGGCTTCTTTTAAACATATTCATGATGATACATTTTTAGACCCCAAGCGTTGGAACAGGGATGATATTTCAGTGAGCAGTGAGCAGTGAGCAGTGAGCAGTTAAGGGTTGAAAAACCCGGTAGAATAGACAAGGTTCTAGCCCAGGAATTAGATGTCAGCCGCAACCAAGTTGAAAAACTTGTAAAGGATGGGCTTGTTTCAGTCAATAATAAAAAAATTACCAAGACGAGTTTTAAAGTCTCAGAAGGTGATGAGATAGCTTATGAATTTAAAGAAGCAGAGAAACGGAAGCCTGTGGAGGTGGACTTCGATGTGGAAGTATTGTATGAAGATGACTATTTGCTTGTCGTCAACAAACCTTCAGGACTTGTCGTGCATCCTGCACCTTCAGTCAAAGAGCCTACACTGGTTGACTGGCTCATTCATAAAGGTATCTCCCTCTCTACCATAAGCGGGGAAGAACGACACGGAATAGTGCATCGTATAGACAAAGAGACGACAGGGGCTTTGGTGGTGGCTAAAACCAATGAGGCACATGAGAAGCTGAGTCTTCAGCTACAGGACAAAAGTATGGGGCGGTACTATCTGGCACTTATAGACTGTCCACTTAAAGATGATACTATAGTAGATAAGCCCATAGGGCGTAACCCGAAGAACAGGCTAAAGATGGATGTCGTGCCTCATGGGAAACCTGCCAGAACAGCCTTCAAAAAGCTTTTGACATCGGACTATAATGTAGAACTGATAGCAGCAAAACTATTTACAGGACGTACCCATCAGATACGCGTGCATCTGAACACTTTGGGACGGCACATTCTGGGGGATGATTTATATGGTTTTAAGACCAAAAGAGATAAAATTCCAAGAGTTTATCTGCATGCATATCTACTATATTTAGTCCACCCGATCAGCGGTGAAAAAATGGAGTTTGAAGCTCCACTTTTTGACGATATGACAACATATATGACAAAATATTTTGATCAAGGTGAAATAGATGAAAAAATCAACCCTCTTACTCTCGGTTCTAACTTTACTGGTTCTTAACGGATGTGGCGGCATTAAAGGACTGCTTCTGTATAAAACAGATCCGACACTTAAAACAATCACCCAGGTGCGGGCATTGCCAATGAGCAGTTCTGTGGGCTTTGAATGGCAAACCATTAAAGACAGACGTGTGCATGGTGTCAATATCTACAGAGGTTTGCCTACAGACAGATATAAAGCAGATCAAGGCTTTAAACGTGTAGGCTCAGTGGGTAACCGTTACGGTACGCACTTTGTTGATACCCATGTAAAACCAAATACAACCTATCTTTATACGTTTACTACATATTCTTTGGGAAAAGAGTCGAAACATGGTACTGTACTTAAGGTAAAAACAAAACCGCCTTTTGCTGGTATCTCTTTTGTTCAGGCATATAAAGTAGCACCTAATGTCGTAAAACTTTTATGGAGACCACACCCAAATGAAAGGGTGAATTCTTATATTATTGAGCGTTCTGTCAATGGAGGACCATGGAAATATATGGCAATTGTCAAAGGACAGCTGATGGCAGAATATGTGGATGGACGTGTAAGAGCGGGGAATAGCTATGCCTACCGTATTTTTGCACGGGGATATGACAAGATCCGATCTCAACCAAGTCAAGTCACACGTATTTCACTTTAAGGACAAAAGCATTTATGCCACATTTAAAAGTTACTCCATTCGACAGCTCTGCCATAGAACAGAGAATCCTGCAAAGTGACATCATTACTTTTAGGGCGAAAGCACTCAAAGGTGAGGATGAGTTACTTGGTGTGGAACATGGAGGAGAAGAGTTTCTTCTTCAAATCAAACCCGATACCAAAGCAACCCTTGTAAAATATGACAAGGTGACCAGACCACTGAAGGTTAATCTTTTAAAAGAGGCGCTAGACAGAGTCTCTAAAGTGTTGGAGCTTAATATTGAGAGTTCAAATATTGCTCTTTCCAATACCAAACCGGTACTCTCTTCGGCATATTTTAAGAAAATAGAGGATTTTGAAAAGATCACTTTTCCTAAAGAGAAGATCTCTGTTGAGGTTGGGTTCGGTTCAGGAAGGCATTTGCTCTATCAGGCAAAAAAGAATCCTGATACCCTTTTTATAGGGCTTGAAATACATACTCCCTCGGCACAACAGGTACTCAAACAGATAGAACTACAGGGGCTGGATAACATTTGGGTAGTCAACTATGATGCCAGACTCTTTTTGGAGATGCTGCCTTCGAATGCCTGTGAGCAGATATTTGTCCATTTCCCTGTACCTTGGGATAAAAAGCCGCATAGGCGTGTGATCAGCCCCTCTTTTCTGGATGAATCGATGCGTGTACTTAGGGAGGGTGGACAGTTGGAACTTCGTACAGACAGTGACAAATACTTCTGGTATTCTCTTGAGACTTTCTTTGCTGTGCCAAAAGTAGAGGTGGAAGTACGGAAGAATGAAGCCTTGGAAGTGACCAGTAAATATGAAGCAAGATGGCGCAGACAGAAGAAAGATATCTATGATGTCTATGTAAGATGCAGAGAAAAATCAGAGACTAAAGAACTGAATATAGATTTTAATTTTAATATTGTAAAATATAGAAAAGGTTTGGAAGAAACTTTACCCAAAAAAGCATTGGTCTTTGACGGATACTTTGTACACTTTGAACGTATGTATAAAATAGGGGATGAAAAACTCCTGATCAAGTGTGCATTTGGAAGTTTTGACAGACCTGAACATAAATATATTTTGATAGAAGAGAACAGCTGTCGGTACTTTGTCTCTCCTCCGGTGAAGACAACGGTCAACAACGAAGCACATCAAAAAATAATGGAACTTTTATCTTAAAGGAAATCTAGGATGTCCAATGTAATCAATGCCCAACATCTCACACTTGCCTATGACGGCGGTGCAAAAGAGATCATTAAAGATGCAAGTTTCACCATTAAAAAAGGAGAGTTCGTTTTTATTACCGGTCCGAGTGGTTCGGGTAAATCAACACTCCTTAAAGCGCTTTACGGGGCACTAAAGCCTACTGAGGGAAGCCTTGTAGTGGGTGGGTTGGACCTGGCAAGTGTAGGACAGAGTAAACTGCAGGAGTTAAGAACACATTTGGGGATCATCTTTCAGGACTATAAACTGGTCAATGAATGGAGCGTGGCAAAAAATGTTGTATTGCCTTTGATGATAGCCGGCTACTCTGTCGATGTGCAGAATACGCAGGCGCAAAGACTGCTTAAACATGTAAAACTCTCAGAACATGCTGATAAGTATCCTTTGGAACTTAGTGGTGGAGAGCAGCAACGCGTTGGTGTAGCAAGAGCACTTTCCAAAAATCCGGTAGTGATACTTGCAGATGAGCCCACAGGTAACTTGGATGACTACTCTTCCAATGTGATTTGGGATCTTATGGAGAATGCCTGTCAGCAGCTTGATACAACAGTGCTGGTAGTTACACATAAAATACCAACGATCTTTTCGTTGCCGTATAGACATTTTATTATTGAAAGCAAGGGTGTGTATGAAGTTCATTAAAAACCATCTCATGTTTATTTTGCCTCTCATGGCGATACTGCTTGGTATAGAGTTCTACCTTGTCTTTGACCGTACGACAAACTCGTATGAAAAAGGCTTAAAAGAAGGCTATTCTATGCTTGTTGTAACCAAAAAACCCATGAATCTTTCTACGTTTCAGGCACTCAACAGACATATCAGCAGTTCAGAAAAGATCAAAAGAGAAAATATTGTCTCTGAAATCGCAAAAGGGGTAAGTAAAAACAGTAACAAAGAGATACTTGCAGCTTTGCCGTATTTTTATAATGTCAGGTTAGATTCTTACCTTAGTACTTCAGGGTTAGAGAAAATAAAAACTGATCTTGAAAAAGATAAGAATGTGAAAAAAGTAGAGACATTTGGAAGCAGTTACAGTTCGAGTTACAGACTCTTCTCTTTTATTAAATTTACATTGAAGCTCTTTATTGTCTTTATGGGAGTAGTGAGCCTTTTTCTCATCATTAAACAGATGGAAATATGGAAATACGCACATAAAGAGCGCATGCAGGTGATGGAAATATTCGGTGCACCACTGATGTTACGTTCGGGTGTACTTTTTAGAGTAGCGATAGTCGATGCCTTTCTTGCAACACTGCTGACTGCAGCTATTTTTCTTTATATAAAATTTCAATGGGCAGCGAACAGTGGCATAGATATTATGATGCAAAACAAAACAGAGCTTTTTAAAATGACAGATATAGCTATTCTTTTGGTATCGGCACTGTTTATTGTGATCATTGCCGTTTATTCTGTGGTTTTTTCAAGTAAGGGAGTAGAGGAGTGAGATCTGTCCTACTCTACTGTTTTTTAATTATCGGGCTGTTGCAGGGTGCAACAACTGTTAGTAAGATCAAAAATTCCAAAAAAGACCTTTCTACTGCTGTATCTCAAAAGAAACAGGCAAGCAGACAGCTGGAGAAGATAGCAAATGATATCCATAAAGCAGAAAAAGATCTTGTCTATCTTGATAAAAAGATAGATGCACTCAGTCGTGACCAGAACAAGACAGAAGCAGAGTACCGGGCACTGAAAGTTGAGTTGAAGAGATCGAAAGAAGATTTTTCCAAAACGAGTAAAGCGTTGGAACGAAAACACAAAGCGTTCATTTCCTTGCTCTCCAAGCAGTTCTCTGTCATCTTTGCGATGGAGCAGGCACATGAACCCACACGTGAGTCGATCATTTCACAGGAAGTCTACAAAGCCTACAAAAAGCATAATGCAAAAGAACTTGCTGCGCTCAGAGCAGAGATAAACACACTTAAAAAACGTAAACAAGATAAGCTCTATCTGCATAATAAAACAAAAAATCAGATCAAGAGGATCATTAAAAAAAGAGAAGCTTATGCGCAGAAAAAAGCAGCTAAAAAGAAATTGCTTGAAAAACTTGCCAAAGATGAAGAGAAATACAATGCAAAACTCGAAAAGATTGTTGACAAACAAAACTCATTGCGTGCAACACTGGCCAAACTTAATATTTTACATACTCAAGAGGTAGAAGAAGCACGCAAACAGGCAGCTGCCAGAAAAGAGGCGATACGTCTTGAAAGAGAACGTAAGAAACGTCTTAGAAAAGCCAAGGCCTTAGTACGTGCCAAAGCCAAAAAGGCTAAAGAAGCTTTGCGTAGAGCAAAAACGGCAGAGGCAAGAAAAAAAGCAAGATTGGCTGCAAAAGAAGCAGAAAAAGAGAGAAAAGCAGTTTATAAAGAGAGTACAAAAGTAAGAAACATCAACTCTTCCTATCATAAAGCACCGGTCTATGCCTACCGAGGAGGGAAGACCATCTCACCTATTCCTGGAGCAAGGCTTGTTAAGAAGTTTGGTACCTATATCGACCCTATATACAAGATCAAGATTTTTAATGAATCTATCACACTCAAAGCACCTTCTTCCAATGCAAAAGTGCAAAATGTCCTTAACGGCAAAGTAGTTTTTGCAGGTAAAAGCAGTATGCTTGGAAAAGTGGTAGTCGTTGCACATAGTGGGAAAATGCATACTGTCTATGCCGGACTCTCTAAGATCGCACCGACGATCCATGTTGGAAGCAAGATACGCAAAGGGTATGTTGTTGGCAAAGTAACAAGCAAGCTAATGTTTCAGGCAACAAAAAATTCTAAACATATCAACCCGTTGAAGTTGATACGTATCTGATTTAAACCCCTATTCCCTTCTCTGGTTCCCACGTTGCACGTGGGAACCAGAGAAGTATTAGGTATATCTCAGCCTGCAGTGAATGGTGTGATTAGGAGGAGTAAGAAATGAGTTATCGTTATCACCTGACCCCTTTACCTTCTTTACCTTAATCTTAATTTTTAGGAGAAGAGATGTTTACAATAGAGAATATACAAAAACTTACAATCGAAGAATTGAAAAATATGTTATTGGAAAATCCAGATTATATACATAGAGACATAGATGGATTGGGGGGAGTGATTTTTGATTATGCAGTGTGGTGGGAAAATTATGAATTGATATTTTTTTTACTAAATAATTTTGAAATAGATTTGTTTCGTAAAGATGGAGATGATGAAACAGTATTATTTCTAGCTATATCCCATCGGTCATTAAAGCTAGTAAAAATTCTTTTAGATGCAGGGTTTCCAATCGACGAAAAAAATAAAGATGGGGAATCTTTACTCCATTATTTAGTGGGA
>FPHD01000011.1_pt2 | contig 21785 bp, 20 predicted proteins | sample 1057311 | NCBI WGS metagenome assembly FPHD01 (sample SAMEA4473313, study PRJEB15554) | hydrothermal vent metagenome | biome: marine basaltic hydrothermal vent biome; feature: marine hydrothermal vent; material: water | place: Pacific Ocean | collected 2011-06-14/2011-07-23 | depth 1199 m | reverse complement strand
GTAGAGGCATACCTATCTTACCAAAGCCTATCTCTTTTTCCTCTACTATCTTTTCCATGACAGCATGGTAGGCTTCTTTGGTAGTAGGTTGTGCAAGTGCTAGCATATCTGCAAAGGTAGAGAGTATCTCTTTAGCTTCACCCTTAAAGGCTTTTTTCGCTGACTTTTCGTCATAACTCTCAGGGGCTACAGTCAAAAGTTTGATTTGCTCTGCCAAGTCCACAAGGGTTTTACCTCTCTCTTTGGTTGCAGCAAGGATGATAGAAGCTTTTTCATTACCCTCCAAGTCTACACCAAAATCTTTAAGTAGCATGATGAGCTTTTCATCTGATGCTTCTTTGATGTAGTGTGCGTTGAGCCAAAGTAGCTTGTCTAGGTTGTAGTTGGAAGAGGATTTATTGATGTCATTTGGGTCAAAGAGGTCTATCATCTCTTCTAGGCTAAATATCTCTTGGTCACCATGACTCCAGCCCAGACGTACAAGGAAGTTGAGCAGTGCTTCTGGCAGGTAGCCCATAGTCTTGTAATCCATCACATCAGTTGCACCATCACGCTTGGAGAGTTTTTTACCCTGTTCGTTGTTTATCATCGCTACATGGTAAAAGTTTGGTAGGTCAAACCCTAAAGCATTATAAACTACTATCTGCTTAGGTGTGTTGTACAGATGGTCATCTCCACGAATGACATCAGTAAGCCCCATAAGTGCATCATCTATAGCAACGACAAAGTTATAGGTAGGACTTCCATCTGCACGTGCGATAACAAAGTCATCTACTTCAGTGGCTTCCACAGAAAATTCACCTTTAACACCATCCACAAAAGAGATACGTCCCTCTTGTGGCGCTTTAATACGGATAACCGGATCAATGCCCTCTGGAGGTGTAGCATCAAAATCACGGTAACGGCCATCATAACGCGTACGCTCTTTTTTTGCCATCTGCTCTTCACGAAGTACGGTAAGTTCTTCTTTGGACATATAACACTTATAGGCTTTACCCTCTTCTAGGAGTTGGTCAATGTATGTTTTATATAGATCAAATCGTTTGGATTGGTAGACCACCTCCCCATCATGGCTCATCCCCACCCACTCAAAGGCTTTTAAGATGGCATCTTTTGCCTCTTCGGAATTTCTTGCCATATCTGTATCTTCGATACGAAGTAGGAACTTTCCGTTGTTATGCTTAGCTGTCAACCAGGAAAAAAGTGCGGTTCTGAGACCACCAATATGTAAATACCCTGTAGGAGAGGGTGCAAAACGTGTAACTGTAGACATATCTATATACCTTATAATAAATTATGTGATTGTATCTAAAATGTGGTTAAGGAGGATTTTGTTTGTTTTTTTATTGCTGTATTTTAATAGTTTGTGACAAGCGGTGTCAAATAATGACGCGACAAATATCGCACAAAAAGAAGGTTAAGGCGTAAGCTATGCCCAGCATAAACGCTTCGCCGTGCGGAACTACTAACAACAAACTCTTGTTGTTAGCTATACCTCCCTCCAATTTGCGATATGCAGGAGTGTCATTATTTGACACCCCCCCTACATGACTAGTTCTTCTTTTTAGACTTTGTTTTTTTCGTTTTCTTTGCTTTAGTCTTTTTTGTTTTAGTTTTTTTTGTCTTCTTCTTTAACTCTTTTTTCTTATCGTCCATAGATTTAATTTTACGTTTTTTAGTCGTTTTTTCTGCTTTTTCTTTCTTCTCTTTTTTTGCTTTTGATTTTGTTTTTTTATGCTTCTTCTCAGCTTTTTCTTTCACATCTTTTTTAGAAGATGTACGTTTTTTAGCTGCCTTCTCTTTCACATCTTTTTTCTTTTTGGAAACTCTTTTCTTCGTGGTTTTTTTCACTTTTTTTACATCTGCTGCTGACTTCACATCATTCTTAATATTCGCTGCTGTCTGCTCACCAATACCTTCAACCCTTTGTACATCTTCAAAAGATTTGAATTTTCCGTGTCTTCTCTCTTTGATGATCGCTGCCGCCTTTACGTCACCGATCCCGTTGATCTCCATAAGTTCTGCTTTTGATGCCGAATTCAATTTACTCAAACTCATACCGAACAGTGCGCTTGTAGCAAGTACTAGAAATCCCATAATCACTTTCTTTAACATTCTTCTTCCTTTAAATTAAATTTAGATGAGAAGATTATAGCAAATCTTCTCTTGTGAATTCAGGCACGATCTTCTGCAGTGCCTTAACCTTATCTTCAGCCTTTAATAATACTTCAATATCGTGAGTTAATTGTGTAATATCGTACACAGTAGGTCTGGTGATGAAAATGGAGCTGTATTTCGTTTTCTGCTCACTCTCATCCAATAAAAGTTCTTCATAAAGCTTTTCTCCAGGTCGTAAACCTATAAACGCTATGTCAATTTCATCTTCCTTTCCATAAAGTCGTATCATCTGGCGTGCAAGATCAAGGATCTTGACCGGTTCACCCATATCTAAAATAAAAAGCTCTCCGCCTTTTGCTATGGAAGCAGTCTGCAATACCAACTTACATGCCTCAGGAATGAGCATGAAATAACGGGTGATCTCAGGATGCGTTACTGTCACAGGTCCTCCCTCTTCTATCTGCTGTTTGAACTTTGGTATCACCGAACCGCTTGATCCCAATACATTCCCAAACCTTACAGCTACAATCTCTGTTTTTTTACTCTCAACATTCTGTGCATAAAGTTCAGTGACACGTTTTGTTGCACCCATGACATTGGTAGGACGTACCGCCTTGTCCGTAGAGATGATAACCACTTTTTGTACCCCATACTTTATACTAACATCCATCACCACCTTCGAGCCTACAACATTGTTATAAACCGCTGTTTCCTGATTTGATTCACATACAGGTACATGTTTATAAGCAGCAGCATGTATCACAATATCTGGTTTAGCTGTTTCAAATATCTTCTCAAGCAGGGTTCTGTTTGTGATATTTAAAAGTTTTAAAGTCGTATTTGGAAGCTGTTCTCCTATCTGGTACAGATTGTATTCACTGTGATCTACCAATGTCAATGCTGCTGCACCGAATTTTTCACACTGTTTTGCAATTTCGGAACCGATACTCCCACCGGCTCCGGTAATAAGTATTTTTTTGGCTTGAATAAAATTTTCAATCACATCCAGATCAAGATCTTTAGGATGGCGTGCCAAGAGATCTTCAATAGAGAGATCTTCCAGTTTTTCATGTTTAGAGCCAAGGAGTTTTACCTGCTTGATCTCCTTTACTCCCACCCTATCCAGTCTGTCTGCTATTTTTTTTAGTATATCTGAAGAGAGTTTTTCCGTTACAATAACTGATACAATCTCTTTGCTTTGTATGATCTCTTCCAAGCTTTTTTCATGATAGACACGCACATTACTGATGTATGCATCCGTGACTGTTTCATCTTCATCCAATGAAACAATTGCAACCGGATAATAATCGATTTCATTTTTTAAAGCACTTTGGATGATCGTATCTGTTTTACTGTTAACGCCGATGATCAATGTAGGTTTGACAAACTCCCGTACGACACCTTCTCTAAATAAACGCTTACTTGCCCGTAATCCACCAAGAACGATGAGCGATAAAAAGAAATCGATCACAATCACAGAACGGGGAAATGGACTGAACTCTTCTCTAAATAAAAAATAAATCATACTAAAGGTCACATAAGCCAGAATATGTGCCTTAATCATATTTTTGGTATCAAAAAAACCAAAAAAACGCCATACGATCTGATAATTTCTTAGGATGACCAAAAAAAAGATCTTTAAAGAGACTAATACACCAAAAGTCAACCAGAATGAATGCCAGAAAGATTCCGGAATATGAAAATTAAAACGCAGATTATAAGCAAAAAACAACGTTGACAAAGAGAGAATAAAGTCTGCAATAATAAAAAAGGATTTTCGTTTAAATGAGGTTGGTCGAAGCAGTTGTTTCATTATAAGACCCTTTTTACAACATCACATATACGATAGACATCTTCATCATGCATGCTAGAACCGCTTGGCAGACAGATACCCTGTTCAAATAGTTTTTGGCATGTACCGTCTTCTGTTACCCGGGCATCTTTAAACAATGGCTGCATATGCATCGGTTTCCATAATGGTCTGCTCTCTATATTTTCTTTCTCTAGCGCTTCTATCAGTGTATTGGGGTCAGTATGTGTAAGAAGTGCGGTCGTTAACCAGCGATTTCCTCTACTCTTCCCAATCTCAGGCATAAACGTTATTTCATTTGTCTGCGAGAATTCCTTTTCATAAAGTGCAAATATCTCTCTTCTTCTTTCTACTCGTTGTGACAATACTTCCATCTGTGCCACACCAATGGCTGCAAGTACATTGGACATACGATAGTTATATCCGAACTCTTTATGCTCGTAATACAAAAAGTCCTCTTTTGCCTGTGTGGAGAGAAATTTGGCTTTTTCTATCCATGCTTGATTGTCACTCACCAACATACCTCCACCTGAAGTAGTCAGTATTTTATTGCCATTGAAAGAGTACACTGCCATATCTCCAAAAGTCCCACTCTGCTTGCCATCATAAGAAGCCCCTAAGGATTCTGCTGCATCTTCTATGAGGTAGATACCTTCTTCTTTACAGATTGCCATGATTTCATCCAGCTTACATACCTGCCCATACAAGTGTGTAACAATAAGTGCTTTGGGTTTTTTAGGCGCTTTGGCTATGGCTTCTTTGAGTAATATTGGTGAGATATTCCAGCTCTCATCACTATCTACGAAGATCGGTTTGGCATTTTGGTAAAGTATAGCATTCACTGAGCCAATAAAAGTAAAACTCGAAGCCAAAACATAATCGCCCTCACCCACACCCAATACCCGTAAAGCCAAATGCAAGCCAGCAGTGGCTGAAGAGAGTGCCAAAGCATTTAATGCTCCCGTATATGTTTTTATACTCTCTTCAAAACGATCTACAAATGTACCCAGAGGTGCGATATAGTTACTTTCAAATACTTCCGCAATATACTGCTGTTCCCTGCCGCTCATATGGGGAGGGGAAAGAAAGATTTTATCCATGATTCTTTATCCTGTTATTGTTCTGAGTATATATTCTATATCTTTTTTGAGTGACCACTCTTGCATATAGATTTTATTGATGTGTACTTTATCCGGCCATATGATTTCTTTATTATAGCATTCAGGATCCTTCTGTTTGGCTAAAAGTTCCTCTTCATTTCTATACTTCAAAGATGCCGGTCCCGTGATACCGGGACGGATTTCCAAGATCATTCTGTCTTCTCCTCTAAGTTTGTCGGCAAAGCCCGGGACATCAGGTCGCGGACCGACAAAACTCATAGAACCGAAGAGCACATTAAAAAGCTGAGGAAGCTCATCGATCTTATAACGGCGCATCAAAGTACCGCTTTTAGTAATTCGACTATCTCCGCTGACGGTTACGGTACTCTTCATCCCGCTTATGGGTTTCATTGTTTTTAACTTATATACGCTAAAAGGCTTTCCTCTCCTGCCAATACGTGTTTGTATAAAAAGTCCGTTACTTTTTGTCTCTACTGAGGCGATGAACCAGGCAAAAAGCATCAGCCACCATGTCAAACCTATACCTACTACAGATAAACCTATATCAAAAAGTCGTTTGATCTCTCTGTCTGTACTGTTCAATATTTATCTCTTCAGTTTGTAAATTCTGCTGTAAGGGGAAGATACTATCAACTCGAAAAGATTTTTATCATATTTTCCAAGCAGGAACATCTGTACATACATGGAATTGAATATTTCATTGTCCATCACTACAAACTGTCCATAACTTTTCATATAGATGACATTGTATTCACCATCTGTATGATAAAGTTGTGATTGCAGTATAATCTTCCCCTCTTTTGTATTTTGTGTAATAATAAAATGTTTGACCGCCTTCTTTTCAGTGCCTAAAGTGATCTCACCCTGTTTGGTATCAAAGACAATCCCATTTCTCATAACAAGTATGCCATTTTTATTACTCATTGCATAGCTGGGATAAAAAGAGATTCTGCGCTCTGCTTTTCCGGTAGACAGATCCAGATTACCAAATACTGCCACAGTAGGAAAGATATTGAGCATACGATAAGGCATATAGAGATAAATATCCCTTGTTTTTTTAGGAAGTTTATACTCACTACTCTGTAATTGCGATAAAAAAAGATTTGGATCCAGCTGATCTTTTTGATTATCCTTAAATAATGTGTCCGTGATTTTTGAGTAATTGGAATCAATATAAGTCTCTACTGACAAGCGCCCTAAATTCACAGCCATATCCGCAGAAGGTGTCTGCATAATCTTTGAAATAATGAAATTATCATGATGATGCTTTGATCCGTCTATCAATGTAGAAGTATCTGAATAATACCAGATAGGATAACCGTAATCCCACCAGCTCAGAGTATAATCTTTGGCATTGGCTATTTTATTGAGTGCTTCAAGATCCTGAACTTCAGATTTATTCAATACCGTTGGAACTTTATATCCGATAATATGTTCTATATTGGGTACCAAAGGGAGTAAAGACAATATTGCAAAGCCCAAGTAGGCGACCTTTTTATTTTCAACATACTGCATCAATACATAAAAAAGATAGATTACAGAAAATGCAGCAACAGGTACGGCATAGACAGTAAATCTGAGTCCTGCCCAATGGGCAAAGACACCGACCCCGATAAGAGGAAGTGCTAAAATGAACGGTTTATGTCTAATAACCAGTAAGATATACCCAATCAGACTGGCTGCCAGTAATACAGGATGCCCTATAATTCTGTTCGCTACTGTCTCCCAGGAGATCTTTCCCGCTTCTCTTACCGTTTGGATCACCTGATAAAAGTGCAATCCGTGCTCTTCTACCCCACGATCAAGATAACCTCTCAGTTTCTCAAGGATCAATCCGAATACATCTCCAAAAAAGAGAAATACCACAATAGAGCCCAATGCAAGATAGAAAAATCTTTTGTTATCAAGTCTGTTTTTTACCTGTTCAAGGAAAAGAAAGATCACAATGATCAATAATGCTTTAAGCCAGATAGGAACTCCCCAAAGAGCAATAGAAGCCACGATGATAAACAGGTAACTGCTCTGTTCTTCTTTCTGGAAAAGTATTTGATAAAGTGTCCACAACACGAACATCGCATAGATCAGACTCAACCCCTGAGGATAGAAGAACGGATACGCAAGCAGTGCAAATGCCAACCACAATACATTCCTGTCCTTTTTTTCATAAATGGTCAACAGAAAAAAATACAAAACAGTAAACTGTAGCAATACTGAGAACATGTCGGTATCGTAGTAGCCGATCATGGTTCTGTTATAGTAACTCCATGCGATGGAGCCAAGCAGGGCAGCAAAGAAACCAACCCAAGGCAATTTGATCAATTTCCCCACAAGGATCAGCGGAACCACAACCAAACTGGAAATAATAGCCGGCAGATACAGGATCACCGTCTCCAGTGACATAGGTGTATATTTGGCAAGCAAGTAGCTGATATAGACAAACCCGGGATAACTCTCTATCGCAATATGTATACGGGGGTTGTCCGCATGTGCTCCATTGAGTAGATACTCTACTGCAGAAGCAAAGAAATAACCGTCATTCGTATTGATCATGATCTGACCATTCCAGATAAAATTCGGATTGTCTTTGACCTGCCACACCCATATGAGCCTGACAGCAAAACTGAACACATATGCAACCAGCATTAAAAGGCTGATCTCTTTCCACCCTAACTCTTTGTTTTTAAACATATTATTCCTCAATGATCTTTATTAATTTTTCAGCCAGCATTCTATAACTATGATGGGTATTGACAAAATTATATCCATTTTGTCCTAATTCTTCACGTTTTTCTCTAGAGAGCAGCTTAAGTTCCAAAATGGCTTCCTTGAGTTTCGAGACATTGTTCAACGGTACACTGATACCGCACTGAGCCTCTTCCACAAGATTATTTCCTGCTTCAACTGCCCACACTATGGGTTTTTTTGCATACATATATTCAAAAACCTTGTTAGGAGAGACCCCAAATCTGAAAAGCTTTTCAGGGAGTAAAGAGATGAAGGCAACATCTACTTTTTTCAAGAAACTTCCGACCATCTCTTTTTTAACTGCTCCTACAAAAGTAATATTCTCCAGTCCCAATTTCTGAACCCTGTTTTGAAGTTCCTGTGTCTCTCCACCTTGACCCAATATGATAAAGTGAATATCCCTATATGTTTTCAGTGTTTCTGCTGCTTCAACCAGGTAACCAAGATTATTGGCAAGCCCGATCGTACCGGCATAGGCCACAATGAACTTCTCTTTTGGGATCTTCATTTCAAGGGAAGAAGGAAGAGGGGCCAACTCTCCGCCTTCTATCTCAATACCGTTGGGCAGATAGACAAACTTATCAGCCCGCATTCCCTGTGAAACAAAATGCTCTTGGGCTGCAGGCAAGAGAGAGATGACTTTATCTGCATGACGGTAAGCAAATTTTTCATAATACTCCATCACTCTTATAAGCGGATGGGTCGACGTCAGATTTGAAAGCTCTACCAAGGTCAACGGCCAGATATCCCGCACCTCAAAGAACAGTTTACTCTGAAATCTTTTTACCCATTTTTTAGCGATCTTGATCGGAAAGAGTGAAGGGGAAGAGACCAGAACATGAGGAGCTCCCGATATCTTCAACGAGCGCAGATTCCATGCAAAAGAGAGCATATTCCAAATACGTCCGATAGATTTTGAGGAGCGGTATTTGGGTACTTTTACCCAAATATACTCTATTCCGTCAATCATCTCATGCGTAAATTTTCCTTGAGTCTTCGGTAGTTGGGAAAAGAGATGCGAATAGGAGCCACTTACCAAAGTGACCTGATACCCGAGTGCCATGAGATTCTTTGCCAAATAATAATGCCTGTACTCCATACCGTGATGGGGTGAACCGATATATTGATTGACAATTATAATAGATCTATTCATTTTGTACATACCATATACAGCATATTGTCTTTTTTGATCTCAACGATCTTAAACCCAATACGCTCCAATATCTTTCTGATCTCTTCCTCTTCAAACCAATATGTCGTTGCCTGCCCTTTTCCAAAGAATTTCCAGTTTATTTTACCGCCAAGCTTAAGCCACGGCAAACTTTGTCTCCGCCACTGCTGACCTCGCATTGTACGTATGATATTGACCATGACACTCAAAGGAGTATTGATCTTTCTACCCTGATAATACAAAAAAGAGAAAAGGATCACCCCATCTTTTTTCAAAACCCTGTAAGCCTCATTTAAAACATCAAATATTTTTTCTTCAGGAACCAAAGAGACGATCTGTTGCAAATAGATAGCATGATCAAAAGTTGCATCTTGGAAAACAGAGAGATCCGTTGCATCTAAAACCATAAAATTGATCTTATCACTTTTGGTTTTGGCTGCATGGATCATCTCCGCCACAAAATCAAAAGCAACGATATCCAAATCTTTAAATGCTTTATTGATCTCCAGAGAAATTCTCCCTCCTCCTGTACCTGCCTCTATCAATCTTCCATGATCTTGTATATATTTTTTTATATGATATGCTTCCTGATCCAAAAGTCCTGAACGTTCCGTCCAGCTTTCCAATTCTTCATTGGCATATACCGAATGGTTATCCAAAACTTCTCCTTATGGCTTCCTGTTTCAGTATAACAGATATTTTATTGACCAAAGGATGCTCTATCTTCTCTATCAGACCCTTTAACGGATACAACAGTTTTACTGCCAGAGCGACATCCCGTCTATAGGCAATATGTAATCTGACATAAGCTTTTTTAAACTTGAATTTCTCCATCAAGAATTTTTGTATATTGGTTTCATGCGAAATACTTCGTGCTCCGTCATTAACATATCTCATTTTTTTGCTTTCAAGATAATACCTGTTCATCTCATAAAATAAAATATAACTCGTATAATTTTTCAAAAATTCAGGATGAAATTTTATCGTCGAGTAATGACACATATCATCTTCAGTAAAATTTTCGCTGTAGGCAACAAGTTTATTGCTGTGTTTATCGAACACACCCCAATATTCACATCTCTCTTTTAAACGTATATACGCTTCAAAATGCTTTGGATCCATCGGTTCGATAAACGTATCATACTGTTCAAATGCACGCATATAGACCTCATAGCCAAATTGCGCAATATACTCAGCATCTACCTGTCTGACATCATTGCGTTTCTGCCCTCTTCGTATTTTACTTCGGGTATTGGCACTCAATTCCTCCATCCCGCCAAAATACTCTTTGATCACGAACCAGAACTCTCCGTCTTCCCTGTTCCATTCATCCGTATATCTTAAAAACAGGGCTTTAGAAAGCCTTAGGAGTTCATTTTGCTCCTGTCTATTCAAGGATATCTCCTGATGCGGCGGAACTCTTGGGAGCAAAGCCCCCTGATAGTGGTACCACTCTACTCCTTTATACGCTATCAAAAGAGCATCTCCTCTACGATCTTTTGGCTCGCTTTGCCATCACCATACAAATTTAGTGAAATATGAGGCGTGAAATATGAAGCATGATTTTTGAAAGTGTCTACTATTTTTTCCTTGTCCGCACCTGCCAAGATATTAAAGCCATTCTCTACAAGTTCTACCCACTCTGTCTCATCTCTAAGAGTAATACAGGGCTTTTCAAAGAAGTATGCCTCTTTCTGCAAACCGCCACTGTCTGTCATTACCAGTTCGCAATGATCAATAAGCCAAACCATTTCAAGGTATCCCAACGGATCAACAAGTGTTACCCTGTCAGTATTGAGTTTTAGACTTTCTATGATCTTCTTTGTTCTGGGATGCAGCGGTAAAATGATCTGTTTTTCTTTTGCTATTGTCGCCAAAGCTTCAAAAATATTCCTGAGTCGCACCTCATCATCTGTGTTTTCTGCTCTGTGTATTGTACAAAGTACAAAACTGTCCCTTATATCACAAGCTGGTTTGACTGCCAGATCTTTATAAAACAGTGCTCCATCCTGCATCACATCACCACATTTTACTATTTGGCAACCAAGTGTCCTATATCCTTCATTTTGCAAATTCCGCACAGCTGTATCGGTAGGACAAAAGAGCAGACTGCTGATCCTGTCTGTCAATATTCTGTTGATCTCTTCAGGCATTTTCATATTAAAACTGCGAAGCCCTGCTTCCACATGAGCGATCTTGATGTGCAATTTGGCTGCTGCCAGTGCACCTGCAAGAGTAGAGTTGGTATCACCGTATACCATGACCCAATCCGGTTTTTCTTTCAATAACACGGCTTCTATCTTCTCCAGCATCTGTCCTGTCATTGCCCCATGTCCAAGTCCATTGATATCAAGAAAATGGTCCGGCTTTGGTATCTGCATCTCTTCAAAAAAGACATCACTCATATTGGTATCATAGTGCTGCCCTGTATGTACGATGATCTCTTCTATCTCTTTATATCTGGCGATCTCTCTGCTCACACTTCCCGCTTTGATGAACTGGGGTCTTGCTCCCAGAATGGTTACGATTTTCATAATACTTCCGTCTCTATTTTTTGCATCTGTGTCTGATAGTCAGCCCGATACTCTATAAGTCTGCAGTTAAGTCTCTGCATCTCATTATATCTGCGTTCATTCATCTTTAAAAGGTATGTCATTTTACTGATAAACAACTCTTTTGTATCAAAAAGATACCCATTGAGTCCATCAGCGATCCAGCTACGGTTTGAAGGTATATTCGACAGCAACGGAACAGCACCCAGGTACATTGCTTCAAGTAAAGAGAGGGCTGTTCCATCCGATCTGGTCGCACTGATATATATCTTTGATCTGGCAATAAGCTCTAACATCCTGGCATGCTCCATCTTTTTATAAAACTCAAAAGAAGGATACTTTTTAACCAATAACGCATAGTGGTCATCCTCTATCTGCGGTAGAATAAATACGATCTTCAGTCGCTGCTCATTTAATTCTGACAAGGCATCCAAAAGAAACTCTGTCCTTGAATGGGAGGAGTATGCACGATTGGAGATGATGTCAATATCTTTTAGTGTTTCCTCTTTTTCAATCTCTATCCCATACTGTCCGACAAATATCTTTTCAGACTCGATCTCCAATGATTCGATCTTTTCTCTTACCTCATCAGAGACCGCAAATATCTTATCGGCATGCTTCAATACATACCGGTTGATCTTATCCACAATAAAAGGAACAGGAGGGTACAGCACATCACTCCCGTGACACACCACACTGAATCTTGCCTCTATCCCTGCTCTCTGTTTTGCCAGCAAAGCGACAAACCCCATACTGTAACTATAATGCGCATTAATACTATCAGGTTTAACTTTTTTGAGTATCTTTGCCAATTTTGATACAGACAGAAGATAATGATAATTCTTCCCTGCCCGATCCATACCTTTTTCTCCCAGGAAATAGGTATTTTTACAGGCTGTATGATTTTCTTTAGAAAAGGTTGCCAAGTATACCGTGTAACCTTTATGTACAAAATAATCCACCCATTTTACCGTATGAATCGATGAGGCATTGGCAATAAAAAAAATCTTTTTAGACATTTAAGACCTTTTGAAAGAAATCCAACCTCTTCTCCTCTTTTTTTGCATAATCCAAAACATCCTCGGCAAAACTCCTGGCTGTTTTTTTGATCTCATTGTTTTGAAATACTTCTTGAATGAACTGCTCTATTTTACTATAATCCATATTATGCTCTGCATTCTCAAGCCTCAAAGCAAACACTTCTTCCTTTTCAACATCCGTATCTTTGTAAGCATAGACAAGAGGCAAACCGCATGCCAAATACTGTCTGGTCTTCAGAGGGGATGCTTCTTGCAAGCCTGTTTGATATAAAGAGAGTGTCCCTATTCCTACATCACACTGCCGTATCACCTTTATCGCTTCTTTTTGTGAAAGATACCCAAAATAACGTATATTATGCATCTCTTCACCTTCTGTACCAATAATATAAAAACGGTACGCTTTGAAATGCTCCGCCATTTTAATGATCTTATCCATACCGTGCCAGGATTGTCCGGAAGAACCTATAAATACAAGGATCGGCTGTTTGTTCTGAGGCATACCTGCCTGACTGCAGCTTCCAATATCAATACCATTGGCGATCACTGTGATCGGTTTATCCAAATACGAAAAACGTTCTTTGAGTTCATGACTGACAGAGACAAATGCATCCATATCTCTTAAAAAAAACTCTCTGGTATACCGATTATACAAATGCTTCAACTGTGAATGTGTTTTATATTCCAAGGTATCATCCGAATTGATCTCCATGACCACTTTATGTTGCCTGAGTATCTTCTGAAAAAACGGCATATAGGGTCTATATCTCATATAGATAATATCAAACTTCACCTTGCCCAGTAAAGTTTCCATATGATATGCACCATATAACAGTTTTATCGCTGTACCTATCTTACCGAACTTTACATGCAGTGCTTTTTGTCTGTACAGTACTTTTTCATTATGATCATAGATAGACATTGTTTTGCTTGAAACAAGGTAGACCGTATGCCCTTTTTGGCTCCACTGCAAAGATTGCTGTTTAATTTTCTGGATCACTCCATTATTGTCACAGGGATCATAATCTATCAGGTATACTATTGTCATTTTGCCATACTCATTATATTTTCAATAAACTCTGTATAATTTCTTTTTGCATCATACTTTTCTAAAAATACTTTATACGCATTTTCTCTAATCTCTTTATTTTTAAAGAAATCCATATTTTTCAAGGAAGCAGCTATTTCATTAACTGAACATTCATTGCTCAATAAAAAACCATTGTAGCCATTTAACACCATATCTTTGATACCCCCTACATTAGGAGCGACAATAGGTATGTGGCAGCTCATAGCTTCCATAATAGAGACAGGTACCCCTTCAGACAGGCTGACATTCAAAAAAACATCTACTTTATTCTTAGCGTAAAATTCATACACTTCATCATTTGCATAATTTCCAACAAAATCATACTTTACATTCTCTAAATTACTCAATTCATTCTCTGCCAATAAAAGTAGGTCATCATATAAAATACCATCCCCTATATGTGTCCAGCTAAAGGTTACCCCTTTCATCCGAGAAGCAATTATTTTTAAGCTTTTAATAATTTTATCAACTTGTTTAACTTCCGTTAAAAAAGAACAAGAGACCAGATGTAGAACATTCTTATCAGTAGGCATTGTACAAATAGTATGATCAGCAACACCCAATCTACTCAAAACTGAAATGTCTTGATTAAATCCATATGTTCGCTTTAAATAATCATTGGCACTTTCTGTGATCGTATAAAGTGCATCCATTTGTTGTGTAAATTGTCTCTTCATCGGCATATACCCATAAGGTCGAACCTCTTCATACAGATCATACCTATGAATACGGCTGACCAAACCAAAACCATATTTACCTTTTAGGCTCTGAAGCGCATAAGTAGCTTCATTGTGCCAATAGGTATAAAAAACTATATCATCTGTCTGATCTATCTGTTGGATAAACTGCTCAAATGCAGATCGATAAAACGCCAGTAAAGATGCCGATGCCAGAAATATTTTAAACTTTTTTGGCTGGATAGGGAAACGGCTAAACAGTTCCCGGTAAATATATTGGAGGGAAAAAGCTTTTGCTGTATAAAACATTTTTTGTTCTTCCCATTTTTGATTATTAAAAAAATCACTTACGCGGACACATGAAGGAACCTCCCGCATCTCTTTGTTTGTATGTAGCGGCAGCAAAGTAACCTTCACATTATGGTATCTGCAATAATAATCTATTTCAGTTTCAAGAAACTGTTCTCCACCACAATACGGAAAATGGGAGGTAACAATAAAAATATGTTTCATGATATCAAGTTTGCCCTCAAGATCAAAGTATCTCTAAATGCAGGGTATTTTGAAAGTAATATTTTACGCGCAATCTGTCTTCCAGACAGCATTCTATGCTCAAAATAACCCATATCCATAATGTCAAGTTCTGCATCTGTGCTTATCTTTGACAAGGTATACGGAGTAAACCAAAAGCGATGATCGGTATTAATTATTTCAATACTTTTAAAGGTATTGATAAAATTATTCAATCTGAATGCATTGGGTGTTGTCAAAACAAGTTGCCCTACATTATTCTTAAATTTCTTCCTTATCGCAGAAAGAAAAACTACCGGATCACCTATATGCTCTATTACATCCGGTATCACAAGATAATCAAATTTCATATCAAGGATTTCAGAAGGTATCGTTTCGTTTAAAACATCGAGCACATACATATTGTCATAATGATACTTCTTCTTGAGATACGCAATACCCTCCTGGTTTATGTCGATCCCATAACAATAAGTAGCAACATCCATCAGTTTTTTGTGTAACCAACTATTCTCTTTTATTTTTTTGTCAATTAAAGGAAGATGATCAACAAAACCCAAATGTAAAACCGATTTATCTTTGACTAATTGCAGCAAGAATGCATCTCGGTACAATACATTGCCATAACTGTTATGCAAACTAAATTTTGCACCGTTACTAAAATTCTCTCCCTGCAAAAATGCTTTTACCTGATTGTCATAGATCATTCTTTGCTACCTTTTTTGTATAGTTTAAAACAAGCCCAATATACAATAATAAGACAACACTCATCATGAAAGTTACTGTTTTTAGAACATATATAAATCCATATTCATGCTGAAAAAATATGACCGAAAGAGGAACCAACATATAAACAATAGATACCCCTAGAACAATCTCTTGCCTATTCATAACAATAAAAATATTAGCTAATGGCATACTCATAAAATTCAAAAACAGCCATGGAGCCATTACTGAAGCAGCCTCTCCGGCCAGTTTCCACTTTTCGCCAAAAACAAAACTAAAAATTTCCGGTGCAAACAGATAGATCGTTATGAATATCGGCAATGCTGCCAAGAATGATTTTTTCAGAAACCGGATCACTTTTTCATACAGCTGTACATCTTGTGTTTGAGAGATCTCTTGAAAAAATACTTGAGCCATTGATCCCCCCAGCAAAGAAACCGGAACTTGAACCATTTTCCATGCTAACGAAAATTGTCCCAAAATACCAACCGTAAAAAATCTTGCGATCAGAATATTGATTCCTGAAAGTCTCACTGCATCAATAAGAGCATTTGGTACATTAAAAATCGGAAAATTTTTATACTTTTTAAAAAGTGTGAATATTCTATATCGGTCAATATGAATCATTTTATTCAAATACGATATCCATACTAATTTTCCCAAAATAAAGGTTGCAAATACTTGTCCGAATACACTACCGACAATCAATCCGGAACATCCGGTATATCCAAATCCCATACCAAGATTAGTAACTGTAGTTGTTCCGCTTCGCCAAATTTTACCCTCTGCAAGCTTTTTATAATACTTCTTTCTGTTCAACCAGTAGTTAAAACTCTGATACATACCTGTCAGTAAAACCGTTAAAGGAATAAAATAAAGCCACTTAGATATCTCAGGGTTTCCCAGCAAACCGGTAATGCTTTCATTAAATACAGAAACGATCACTAGCGATATCAAGCTTACCAAAAAAGCTATAGCAATAGACAGAACTACAACATTCATAGCATCCTCATCTTTTTTGGGAAGCATGATCGCCAACTCATATCGTCCTGTAGCCACGACCGACATAACAGAAGCCAAACTCACATAAAGTGCAAAAACCCCAAAATCCTCAGGAGTATAAATACGGGTCAAAATAGGACTTATGGCAATAGGAATGGCTTGGGCAATGGTCGTTCCTGTCATCAAGGTCACTACATTGCGGGAAAACTCCGATTTAGGTTTTAATTTTTTTAACAATTATAACTTCTCACAAATATATGCTATCTCTTCATCCTTCAAATAAGGATTCATCGGTAACGACATAATTTCATTGGAAACCTGTTCGGCTATAGGGAATTCACCTTTTTTGTATCCTAAGTATGCAAAACATTCCTGTAGGTGCAAAGGCATAGGGTAATGCACAGCTGTAGGAACACCTGCATCTTTGAGTTTGGCTTGCACATCATCTCTATTTTTAACTCTGACAGAATACTGAGCCCAGACAGAAGTACATCCAGTGTCAACATAAGGTAAAAGCAACTGCCCACTGCTATCTGCTAACTGCTCACTGTATTTGGAAGCTACTTCCTGACGTAAAGCCAAATCTTTTTTATAGTATTTAAGTTTTACATTTACAATGGCACACTGTAAAGTATCCATTCTTCCACCCATTCCAATATATTTATGGTGGTATCGCTTATTCTGTCCATGCACTCTAAGCATCTTTATCTTCTCTGCCAACATATCATCATTGGTAAAAACAGCTCCCCCGTCCCCAAAGCACCCCAAAGGTTTCGCAGGAAAAAAGCTAGTGGTGGAAATATCTCCCAAATTTGAGTCTCTTTTGCCCTTAAATGTACTTCCAAAACTCTGTGCACCGTCTATGATGACCTTTAGGTTATGTTTGTCTGCTATGGCTTGAATAGCATCCATATCGGCAGGTTGTCCATACAGGCTTACAGGTATAATAGCTTTCGTTTTTTTTGTAATTTTCTCTTCTATTTTAGAGGGGTCTATATTATAGGTTTTTTCATCTATATCCACAAACACTGGTTTGGCTTTTAGAAAAGCTATGGTCTCTGCAGTGGCTATAAAAGTAAAAGGTGTAGTGATGATCTCATCATCAGGCTGTATATCTAACGCCATCATAGCCAATAATAGCGCATCTGTACCACTACTGCAGGTTATGGCATGTTTGGCTTTTGTGAAATTTTGAAGATTTGTCTCTAGCTCTTGCACTTCATTGCCCATAATATAATTTGATTTATCAAGTACTTGATGTATAGCTTCATCTATCTCTGTTTTATATTGTTGATATTGATACTGTAGTTTTGCGAAATCTATTTGCATTATTTCTTCAACACCTTTACACTGTTTTCTATGATTTCATACTTAGCAAATTCATCTTCTGTTTTGTCATTTACAAAATGCAGGGTATTTCCTGAAACACCCACCCATCCTATCTGTTTTGCCGGTACTCCTACCATTAAAGCATATGGTTTTACATCTTTGTTGACAACACTTCCTGCCCCAATGAGTGCATACTCTCCGATGGTTACACCACAGACGATCGTGGCATTGGCACCGACGGAGCAGCCTTTTTTGAGTAATGTCTTTTTAAACTCCTCTTTTCTCGGTATGAATGCACGGGGGTTCACAACATTGGTAAAAACCATGGAAGGTCCCAAAAAGACATTATCTTCAATCTCCACCCCTTCATAAATCGAAACATTGTTCTGTACTTTGACACCATTGCCTATATGTACTTTTGGACCTACGACACAGTTCTGTCCAAACGAACAGTTTTTGCCTATGGTTGTATGTGACAGTATATGGGAAAAATGCCAGATCCTTGTATGATCACCGATCCTGACATCGGCATCGACAAAACTGCTTTCATGGACAAAAAAATCAGCCATTAGCCAACTACCTTTTTACAAAATGGGTGATATTCGCCTTTTAAACCGATCGCATCAAGATTTCGTATAGTTGAGACCGTATTGATAGAACCGTATGCTTCATCCAATCCAAAACCGTTGCCTTTAAGGATCTCCTCATAGCTTCTGGTATGCAGGTCTGTAAATCCGCCGCTGAATTCTATCTCTTCCCCGTCAACCGTAATACTTCGGTAAGTCCGCTGCCCTGTTGCCTTGACCTCTTCTGGGATATAGTCATAATTCACAGACAGAAACCAGCGCACATTGGCATGTTTAAGCTTAAATGAACCTGCATTACAGTCAGGGGTTTTTACATGCACAACATTCTCCTCAACCTCACCGAAGATCCAGCAGAGCATATCGTAAAAATGCACCCCTATGTTGGAAGCAATCCCGCCTGATTTAGCCTGATCCCCTTTCCATGAGATGAAATACCACTTTCCGCGGCTGGTCAGATAAGTCAAGTCGATTTCATACACTTTGTTCGGATCCGCTTCCAACTCCTTTTGTACTTTCTCTTTTAAAGCAATGATCGAAGGGTGCAACCTAAGCTGTAAAATATTGTAAACCCTCTGCCCGGTCTCCTCTTCGATCACTTTCAACTGATCAATATTCCACGGGTTCAAGACCAACGGTTTTTCACAGATCGCATCCGCACCGCTTTTGAGAGCAAAACGGATGTGGGAATCATGCAAATAGTTTGGTGAACAGATAGAGATATAATCTATCTTTTTCCCCGTATCTCTGTGCCATTTGTCCACAAACCTGTCAAAACGTTCAAACTCTGTAAAAAAATCTGCCTGGGGAAAATGACTGTCCATAATACCTATCCCATCATACGGATCAAGTGCTGCCACCAGAGTATTCCCTGTCTCTTTGATCGCCTTCATATGCCTTGGAGCAACATATCCGGCTGCACCTATCAGTGCAAAATTTTTGCAGCTATCCACAATACTCTCCCTTTATTTATAGTATATTTTTTGAAATTATTTTTATTATTATAGCTTAAAAGCCTTACTCCCCCAGGTAACACCTATTCATATTAGATTTACACGATTATGCTATAATTTTTCAAATCTATAACACGGGGACAGAATAAATGAACAAACGGATTCTATTTGGGCTTATTGCTCTATTTACCTTTACCTATGCACAAATGGTTGACGGTATCGCTATGATCGTTGAGGGTGAAGCAGTGACCACTGCCGAAATACGTGCCGTACAGCACATGAGACATGTCTCTAAAGCTAAAGCTGTTGATATGCTTGTTTTGGACAGACTGCAAAAAGCTGCCATGAAAGATGTCGCTCTCTCAGAAGATGAGGTGGACACGAAGATCGCAAGTATTGCGGCACAGAACAATGTTACGGTACCGCAGATGCAGAAGATACTGAAACAAAGAGGCACTTCCTGGAGCCAATACCGCTCTACCATCCGTGATGCGATGAAAAAGGAGAAGTTCTATAAAGAGAAGGTCATCAATGCCATTCCCTCCCCGACTGATGATGAGCTGAAGATCTTTTACAAAAATCATAAAAAAGAGTTTACTATTCCTTCAAGCATCACGATGAATGAATACTCTACCGAAGATGAAGAGACGATGAAACGTTTTGTACAGACACACAGCACAAAAGGCATTAGAGTTCGTACGGTGACTAAAAAATCCAAAGAACTCAACCCTGCTTTGCTCTCTATGCTCCTGCAGACAAAAAACGGAGACTATACCCGTCCGTTCAATGCCGGAGGAAGATATGTTGTTTTCAAGATACGATCAAAAAGAGGCAAGATAAACATGCCTTTTGAAGCTGCCAAACCGGCAGTGCTTAGAAGCTGGAAACAACAGCAGCAGAGCAAAGCGCTCAAAGACTACTTTGAGAAAATGAAAGCCAATGCTGATATTCAAATATTAAGATAAAAAAGGAAAACAATGGGATTAAAATCCGACAAATGGATACGCGAAAAATCGATCAATGAAGAGATGATCAGCCCTTTTTGTGAGGGGCTTGTAGGTGAAGGTGTAGTAAGTTACGGACTGAGTTCATACGGGTATGACATCCGTGTCTCAGATGAGTTCAAGATCTTTACGAACATCAATGCAGAAGTGGTCGACCCTAAAGATTTCAACCAGAACAATGTGGTGGACTTTAAAGGCGATGTGTGCATTGTACCGCCCAACTCTTTCGCACTGGCACGCACCATAGAGTACTTTAAAATGCCAAGTGATACACTGGCTATCTGTTTAGGAAAAAGTACCTATGCCCGCTGCGGTATCATCGTCAATGTCACACCTTTTGAGCCGGGTTTTGAGGGGCATATCACCATAGAGATCTCCAATACCACCCCGCTTCCTGCAAAGATCTATGCCAATGAGGGCATTGCTCAAGTACTTTTTTTGGAGGGGGACGAGCCGTGTGAAACAACGTATTCTGACAGAAAAGGGAAGTACCAGAGCCAGACCGGTATTACCCTTCCCCGAATATTAAAAGAAAGCTAGTATAATACTTTATAAACCAAATCAAAGGAGAAAGAATGGGTTTTTTTAGTTTTTTAGGTGATGCAGGTAAGAAACTGCTGGGCAAAGGTGATGATGCAGAGGCGATCAAAAATGAGATCGAATCAAGTTTTGAAGAGCTTCCTGTGCAGGGACTTGTCGTAGAAGTCAATGGTGACACTGTGGCATTGGGCGGCGTTGCCAACGATCAGGCGACCAAAGAGAAAGCCATCCTCATTGCAGGAAACGTAGAAGGCATCTCCCAGGTCAATGCAGACCAGCTTGTCACCCTTCAGCAGATCTCGGAAGAGAATGTTGCAACGGCAGAAGAAGCAGTGTTTGAGCCGGTATTCTACACCATTAAAAAGGGTGATACCCTGTGGGGCATCGCTACAGATTTCTACAAAGACGGCAGCAAATACCCGCTTATCGTAGAAGCGAACCTTGAGGTCATCAAAGATGCAGACCTCATCTACCCGGGTCAAGCTATACGTATACCTGAGTTGGTGGTGTAACCCACCTCTCTTCTAGGCAAAAAGGAATACTATTTCCCTATTGCCTAGAAGATCGAAATAGCAGTGAACGTGATATTACTATTTTACACATACACTCCCCCCTCTTTTTTACTTTCTAACACTTTATGCCAAACAAAACTTAACTACGATTACATTCACCTGCTCCCTATGCCTAAGGAGGCTTTTCTTGAGAAGGTGGCTTAGTGAAAATTGCACTTGTTACTTGAAGTTACATGTCACCTGAGCCCCTATGCCTCTGCTAAGCCATGCATTCCCACGTGCCACG
>FPHD01000026.1_pt1 | contig 22336 bp, 20 predicted proteins | sample 1057311 | NCBI WGS metagenome assembly FPHD01 (sample SAMEA4473313, study PRJEB15554) | hydrothermal vent metagenome | biome: marine basaltic hydrothermal vent biome; feature: marine hydrothermal vent; material: water | place: Pacific Ocean | collected 2011-06-14/2011-07-23 | depth 1199 m | reverse complement strand
ATTTTTTTTAACTCTTTTTGTGTAAAAGAGACTTTTAAATCTGCTTCTAGCATGTCTGAAACTGTAGATGCTATCGCTTCGCTGATACTTTCTCTCATGACTCTTCTCCTATCTCTATAAATACTTTTTTCTCTATAGCACCAGATAATGCTTCATCACTCAATGCCAATATATCTTTAGACAATGTCTTAAAACTTTTCATTTCACTCGTAGACAAGTTCTCTTGCTCTTTTTTCATAAAGCCATAGACCATCACTGCTCTATCATCTTCTCTGTAAACGATTATTGTTCTAAAGGCTGAACTCTTACCACCATTTTCCAATGAGACTCTCACTTTATACAAACCTCCTCCAAGATTCACACTAGAAAGATGGTTTTGCATATTTGCTATGGCTCCAATCAGTTTTTTATCTGACAAATTCTGTTTTTTTGCCCACTTATTAAATCATTTGGTTTTTAGCTTTTTCATAATTATTATACCTCATTGTAGTATAGTTGTCAACTATTCTATTTTTATTATTCGATTGTATCAAAGATAAAAATTCAAGGTTAAAAATCTTTCATATTGTCATATTTTCGCTATAATCCCACAATGAACATCAAAAACAAACCCGCAACTTTCTTCGCCCTACTCATCTTACTGCTTATGGCATTTATACTTTACTGGAGTATGACCAAACCTGTCTCTGTGGTCATTCAGGCAGGGCATGAGGGGAGAACATGTGGAAATACCGGTGCAGAATGTAAACTTTACAGGGAAGAGGATTGGAACATCCTTGTGGCAGATGAAGTAGCAAAAACGTTACGCTCATGGAACATAGATGTCAAGCGTATGCCCGCACGTGTACGTTTTACCAGAGCCAAGATAGCCGTTGCCATACACTTTGACGGAGCTACTACACCTTGTGCTTCAGGTGCCAGCATAGGTTACCCCTCTGATGACTCTTATGACTTTGCACAACGATGGAAAAAACTCTACTCTGGCTACTTCCCCTACAAATGGCACAAAGACAACTTTACGCCAAACCTACAAAACTACTACGCCTACCGATGGATACGTGCAGACAAGTTTCTTCTACTTGAACTAGGAGAAATCACCTGTAATACACAAACCAAATGGCTCAAACCACGCCTTAAAAACGTAGCCCACCTTGTAGCATATGCTATCGCAACTGAACTAGGTAAAAAAGTGAAAAAACCTATTTTATAATTCTCCAACCCAAATTATGGTAAAATAATCTCTTTTAAATTTTACTATCGTAGTATGATAGCTAAGAGGATAGTCCTATGAGACACTTTTTAACACTCAAAGATTTTAGCAAAGAAGAGATCTTGGAAATGATAGCTTTGGCACAGAAGATCAAGGCACAGACCAAACAACGCAAGTTCGTTCCCTATATGGAGCACCAGACACTCGGGATGATATTTGAAAAGAGTTCCACACGAACACGTGTGAGCTTTGAAACAGGTATCTACCAGCTTGGTGGTGTGGGCTTGTTTTTGTCCAGTAATGACATACAGCTGGGTCGCGGTGAGCCTATGAAAGACACTGCTCGTGTCATCAGCCGTATGGTGGACATGGTGATGATACGTACTTTTGAGCAGTCTAAACTTGAAGAGTTTGCCAAGTACTCCAAAGTGCCCGTCATTAACGGACTTACAGACTCTTACCACCCAGTACAGCTGATGACTGACTACCTTACCATGATAGAGTTCGGTAAAGAAAAAAACCCAGTGGTTGCCTATGTGGGTGATGGAAACAACATGACACACTCATGGCTCATGCTTGCAGCCAAACTAGGTTTTGAGCTTAGAGTCGCAACTCCTAAAGGGTATGAGTGCGATGCAAGCATTGTAGCTGAAGCTATGGAGTTTGCCAAAGAGAGTGGTGCCAAAATAACCTTTGGAAATGACCCGGTTGTTGCAGTAAAAGGCTGTGATGTTGTGACCACTGACACATGGGTAAGTATGGGTCAAGAAGATGAAAAAGAGATACGTGTAAAAGCATTTGATGGATACATCGTAGATGAAGAACTCATGAGTCACGCAAAACCCGATGCCATCTTCCTACACTGCCTTCCTGCCTACAGAGGGTATGAAGTGAGTGAAGAAACATTCGAGAAACATGAAAATGTTATATTTACAGAAGCAGAAAACCGCCTTCATGCCCAAAAAGGTGTCATGGTATGGCTGGACGCGAAACGTAATGAGGAAGTAGGAAGTAGGAAGTAGGAAGTGTAACGTATAGTATGTTATACCATCAAGGCAATATGCAGTCGCGACAGTGGTTGCATTTTCTTTTTTTGGATTCGTTTCTTTCTTTGTTGCATCAACAAAGAAAAAAAGGAATGAAAGAAAAACACAACAGATAGAAGATGTCAAATCTTCAAAAGGATATCCATTGAGCCAAATAGATCTAGAAAAATTCAGTAAATACTCCAAGCCCGGACCAAGATACACCAGTTATCCTACTGCCCTTGAATTTAAGGACGATTTCCAGTATGAAGACTATCTCAAATACCTTGAGAACGGTACAGAGAAACTCTCACTCTACATACACCTTCCCTTTTGCAGAAGTGCCTGTTATTTCTGCGGATGTAATGTCGTCTTTACCTCAAAAGAAGAGAAACTCAGTCAGTACATTGAATACCTCAAAAAAGAGATAGACATCCTTGCACAGCATCTTGATACCAGTCGTGAAGTGATCCAGTTTCATTTTGGTGGAGGAACACCTACCTTTTACAAAGCTTTTGAGCTTGATGAGATTGTTAGCTATGTAAAATCCAAATTCCCAAACTGGAGCAAAGATGCAGAGATAAGTTGTGAGATCGATCCAAGATTCTTCAATGAAGACCAGATGAAAGTCTTTCAAAAACACGGCTTTAACCGTATCAGCTTTGGGGTACAGGACTTTGACCCAAAAGTACAAAAAGAGATCCACCGTATCCAACCCTATGACCTGACAAAAGCAGCCGTTGATCTTGCCAGAAAATACGGTATCAACTCCATCAATGTTGACCTGATCTACGGTCTACCGTATCAAACCTTTGAAAGTTTCCAAAAAACACTGCAAGAGGCATTTTCTTTGCAGCCTGACAGACTGGCTGTCTTTAACTATGCCCATGTACCATGGATGAAAAAAACCATGCGTAAATTCGATGAAACCACACTTCCCTCACCGGATGTGAAGTTACAGATATTCCAATATACTATTGACTTTTTTGAAAGCAACGGGTATAAAATGGTAGGTATGGATCACTTTGCAAAGCCTGAAGATGAACTCTTCGGTGCCATAGCAAAAGGTGAACTGCATAGAAACTTCCAAGGCTACACTACCAAAGGCGGTGCGAACCTCATCGGTATCGGTCTAACCAGTATCGGCGAAGGAAGCCGTTACTATGCACAAAATACCAAAGATATGAAAGTCTATGAAGAAGCCATAGATGCCGGGAGACTTCCTTTTGAAAGAGGCGTTGAACTCAGCGATGATGATTACCTAAGAAAAGCTGTCATCATGGAACTCATGGCAAACTTTTCCATAGACATCAAAAGAGTAGAGAAAGAGCACAACATTGATTTTAAAGCCTACTTTGCAGATGCACTGGAAGCTTTGGAAGAATTCGTAGAGGCAGACCTTGTCACACGCACCGATGAAAAAATTTCGGTAAGCCCGACAGGCACACTGCTCATAAGAAATATTGCAATGCCGTTTGATGCCTACATGCATCAATATGGCGGAAACAAAAAAAGTTTTTCCAAAACAGTATAACTTTTCGGTACTGTAGCATTGTTGTAGGGTGTTGTGCCCTCACAACACCAAAAATATGCACAAAGAAGAAACACAATATTCAAGAGGAAACATGAGCAAAAAAGTAGAAGACATTTTCAACTTCACAGCAACCAGTGATGACTGTATCAAATGCGGTAAGTGTATCCCTGTCTGTACGATCCACCAGATCAACCCGGATGAAACTACCTCCCCTCGTGGATTCATAGACCTTTTGGGTGCTTATAAACGCGGTGATCTGGAGTTGGACAAAAATGCAAAAGATATTTTTGAAAGCTGTTTTCTGTGTACCAACTGTGTGGATGTCTGCCCCAATTCACTTGCAACCGATATGGTCATTGAAGAAGTACGGGCAGATATTGCCGACAAGTATGGTATTGCATGGTTCAAAAAAGGATTTTTCTTCCTCCTTCGTCACAGAAAGATCATGGATTTTGTGATGAAGTTTGGTTTTATGTTCAAAACCTGCGCCTTGGCACAGGATGAAAAAGACAGAGGTCTTTTATCCAGATTTTCACTGCCTATGATGAAGAAGGGAAGACTCATCCCGTCTATGATGAAAACCAGCTTCCTGAACAGTTACCCTGAAGAGATACCTGCACCCAAGCAGGAGAAGAAAAACCCCCGTATTGCCATTTTCATTGGATGTTTGGGAAACTACAACTATGGAGGAATAGGAAATTCACTTGTAGAGATACTTAAAATACTGAATATTGATGTATTCATCCCCAAAGAGCAGCTTTGCTGTGGTGCTCCTGCCTACTTTACGGGTGATGTAGGTTCTGTGGAGTATATGACCAAAAAGAACATTGAGTATTTTGAAAGTTTCATGGATGCGTGTGATGCGATGCTCATTCCCGAAGCGACCTGTTCAGCCATGGTAAAACATGACTGGCAGGTCTTCTTTAAAAACCATAATATGCCTGAATGGGAAGCACGTGCCAAAAAAGTAGCCAAAAAGATACACATGGCGACAGCATGGCTGCATGACAATACCAACCTTAAAGAGATACTTGAGACCAAAGGCAAAAAGTTTGATGAAGTGGTTACATACCATGATCCATGCCATGCAAGAAAAGTACAGGGTATCTATGAAGAGCCCCGTAACCTGCTTGCCCCTAATTACCCTATGGTAGAAATGAGTGATCCTAACCGTTGTTGCGGATTTGGCGGTGTCACTATGCAAACTGAAAAATTTCATTTTGCCCAGGCAGCAGGAAAACCAAAGGCAGCCATGATCAAAGAGACTAAAGCACATTATGTCAGTGCAGAATGTTCTGCCTGCAGAGTACAGATCAGTGAGTCTATGAATAATGCAGAGGTTGAAACTATCTTTAAAAATCCTCTTGAACTCATTGCTGAAGCATTAAAAAACGAATAATAAACTTTTTTACCTCTAGGATATTTTTCACTTCCTTCGGGCAATTTTTAATTTTTCATTATTAGGTACAAGTATAAAGATATTTTTACTCTCTTCATGCCTGTATCCCAACCTGTATCCTAATTTCTGTAAAATACTGTCCACAATGTAGAGTCCAAGACCAAAACCTGAACTTCGTTTTTCTGCCTGAGAAAAGGGTTCGGTGTAGTAACTAAGCGGATGCTCCAAAGCATCCCCCTTAGAAATAACCTCTATCATCCCATGATCTGTTCTTACCATGACACATTTGTCTTTTCCGTACTTCATACCGTTGTCTATAAGATTTTTCAACACCAGTGCCATCAGCTTTTTATCTGTTGTCAGAGCCATATCTTTAATCTCTATCTTCAAACAGTTACTGTGTGTCATCAAAAGTTCCTGTGCTTCATGAATGATCTCACTCAACATCACATATTCAAAATCAGGCTCAAAACTCTGTGTTGTGACCCTCTCTATCTCAGCAAGTTCAGAGATAAGCTCATTCATACGCTCAAAAGCACGTACGAGTATTTTCTTTGTACCTTCATCTTCAAGCATCTCTGCAACGATACGCCCTTTGGTAATAGGTGTTTTGAGTTCATGCATCATATTGCGCATAAAAAGATTTTTCGAGGCACTTAACTCATGAATATGCACAATCGCATCATCAAAACTCTTTGCGATCTTACCGATCTCATCATCATGTACATAGGTGATCCGTGTGTGCATATCACCCTTGGCAAACCGCTGTATCTGTTTATGCAGTTTTTTAAGCGGATAAAGCTTTTTAAGTACAGCAAGATAAAGCAAAAGAAGCAAGGCAATAAGAAACGCTCCGGAAGTAACTGCTATCTCAAAAAAGTAGTTTTTTGGTCTGTTGTCTCTAAGCATAAGATTGTAGGACATACGCTGCACATAAATATAATTTACACCATCAATACTAAATACTCTTACCTGACCGATACTCGATCCTCCACTAAATACAGTTTTACCTTTTGTTTCTATTTTCTTTTTGATCTCTTTTACTTTTTTTCTAGGTACCGGTTTTACACGTAACTCTTTATAGAGTTTTTTGAGATCCTCTTTATCGGGACTCAACTGTAGATTGGAAAGAAACGTAATGGAGATAAGCTGATAACGTTTGAACTCATCGATCTTACGTCTATCTTTATCCCATGAAAAAAAAAGCAGTGAGGTAGCGATCAAAATAGCGATCGCTACAGAAAAAAGAATATGAATAAACGTCGTTACAGATAAATTGCGCATTTATACCCGATCGGTTAAAAGGTACCCTACACCACGAATGGGCTTAATATAGCTATGTTCATTGTCTATTTTCGCAATCTTCTGTCGTATACGTGAAATGATCACATCAATATTTTTAATGGAACTGTCATCATCAATATGTTCACTCTCATACAGCAACTGCTCTCTGGAGACCGAACCATTCTTATGCTGGATCAGCATAGAGAGAATATCATACTCCGCTGCTGTCAGTTCCAGGAACTCGCCCTTGAAACGAATGGAACGGGCACTTGGATCTGCAACAAAAAGCTCCTCTTTTACCTTAGGTTTCTCTTCCACACTGTGTGTACGTCGCAAGATCGTTTTGATCCGAGTAACCAATTCTCTGGGATCATATGGCTTAGGCATATAATCATCTGCGCCACGTTCAAGACCTATGACCTTATCGGTAATATCATCCCGAGCCGAAGAGATAATGATAGGGATATTGCTTACTTCCCTGATCTTTGGGATCACTTCCAACCCATCCATCCCCGGCAGTGTAAGATCAAGAATAATCAAATCAAAATCATGCTGTGTAAGTAAAGAGAGTCCTATATAAGGATCTTCTGCACCGATCACTTCCATATCATACTTTGTCAGGTAATTGGTCAAGATAAGTGCCAACTCCGGGTCATCTTCTATAATGAGTATTTTTATGATCTTAAATCCTTTGTGTCCAAATTTTAATTTATTTAGAGAGTTCCATTATAAACCAACTGGTTTAACAACGCATTAATCATTTCTCTGAATAATCCAGATAGACCTTCGTGATCGCTATCAAAAATGAAGTGACCGCCGGTCCCAGGATCATCCCCCAAAAACCATATGTACTCATCCCCGCCAAAATAGAGAAGAAAATAACAATAGAGTTGATCTGTATCGTACTTTTAAGAAAATCTTCTTTGATCACTTTAATGATCATCGGTTTAAGAAAAGTATCTGCAACGATCGAGATCATGATCACAGAATATGAAGCGATAATGATCGCTGTATGAGAATCTATCTTTGTCCAGGCATACAATGAAACAGGAGCCCAGACAATAATCCCACCGATAATAGGGATCAGTGAGGCAAAACCATAGATGACTCCGAAAAGAAGCCCGTTAAAACCGAAATAACTTACAATGACGCCAAAAAGGAATCCCTCCAGTATTGCCGTAACGATCACTGAATAGAATACCACTTCCATTGTTGCTGAGACTTCCTGCATCATTTTTGCCCCTTTGGCAGGGGTGGTCGGTAAAAGTTCCAGGATCGTATCAAAAAATCTGTTTCCGTAATAGTTAATAAAGAAATAAAAAACCACTACAAAAATCATATTTTTCATAAATCCAAATCCTACACTGCTGGCTGCAGTGATATAAGACGTAGATTCTCGAATATAACCTGTGATCTTTTCATCAGAGAGATATTGATGGCTAAGCTCTTTAAGATAAGGTATCTCCTCCACATAGACCTTTACCACACTGATCGTATCTTTAATGCCTCTATTATCAAGTTCACTGATGTAACTTACTCCTGCTGTCGCCAAATAGACAATAGGGGCAAAAAGCAAAAGACTAAGCAACAGTGTCGCAATAGAGGCACTTATCTTTGATGAATGTGTAAATGCAATCAGTTTCTTTGTCAAGTTAAATGTTGCCATCGTCAAAAGTATTGCTACCGTAATAGAAAGTATAAAAGGTTTGTAGACACTATAGGCACCTATGATACCAAGAACGAACAGGGCGGTGATCATTAAAGAAGTTTTACTCATTAAATAAACCTTCCTCTAATCCACTCAGTTTAAAATGTTCATAACTCTTCTGTGTTGCGATGCGTCCACGTGCCGTTCTCTCTATGTAACCGTTAGCTATAAGATAAGGCTCCAAAACATCTTCTATGGTTCCTTCATCTTCACTCAGTGCTGCCCCAATAGTGCTAAGCCCCATGGGTTTATTCTTGGCACTTACAAGTAATTCAAGTAACTGTATATCCTGCTCATCAAAGCCGAGGTTATTGACACCCAGTTCATCCAGTGCATATTTGGCACGCTCAAGTGTCACTTCACTCTCATTGGCAACTTCAGAAAAATCCCTTACCCGTTTAAGTAGACGCAGTGCAATACGCGGTGTTCCCCGGCTTCTTCTTGCTATCTCCACAGAAGCTTTTTTCTGTGAAGGTTTTTCAAGTTTATACGCAGCCTGTGCAACGATCTTTGCCAACTCTTCAGGCGTATAGAACTGCATTCTAAAGTGCATTCCAAAACGTTCTCTTAACGGGTTGGAGAGCATCCCTGCCCTCGTGGTTGCCCCTATCAGCGTAAAACGGGGTAAATCAATCTTTACCGTTTGCGCCGCAGGACCTGAACCTATGATTATATCAAGCCTGAAATCTTCCATTGCCGGATACAATATCTCTTCAATAGCAGGAGACATACGGTGAATCTCATCGATAAAAAGGATATCACCCTCTTCTATATTGGTAAGCAGTGCTGCAAGATCACCTGCTTTTTCTATCATAGGTGCAGCAGTCGTTTTGATATTGGCACTCATTTCAGTTGCAATAATATTGGCAATCGTTGTTTTTCCCAGACCAGGAGGTCCGAAAAAGAGGATATGATCAAGTGCTTCTTCTCTGCGTTTACTTGCTTCAATAAATACTTTAAGGTTCTTCTTGATCTTTTCTTGACCAATATACTCATCCCATGAACTCGGACGCAGTGTCATTTCATAAGAAGCTTCACCGTCAAAGCGTTCTATTTCGACTATCCGTTCCATTAGTAAGTATATTCCTCACTTGGAAATTTGCGCCCTTTGACTTCATTTCTATACGTTTCCAAACCTTTTCGTATCTGCTTTGCACCATCAAAATACTGCTTCACGAATTTTGGTTTAAATGCTTCAAAAAAACCGAACATATCTGACCAGACAAGTACCTGTCCATCTGTACTGTTCCCTGCTCCGATCCCGATAGTAGGAACGTGAACTGCCTTGGTAACAGCCTCTGCTGCTTCACTTTTTACACCTTCAACCACAATAGCAAATGCTCCAGCAGCCTCTAATGCTTTTGCATCCTCTACCAAAGCATCTATATCTGCCTGATCCTTGCCCCGTATCTTATAGCCCCCGTCACTACGCAGGAATTGTGGCATAAGCCCTATATGACCAAGGACAGCAATCGAGTTTCGTGTCAAGGCTTCTACAATATGGGCTCTCTCTTTACCCCCTTCTATCTTTACTGCCTGTGCATTGGTCTCCTGATAGGCTCTGGTAGCATTCTTTACCGCTGTCTCTTCTGAAGTATAGCTGCCAAAAGGCATATCCAGTACAACAAGCGGTAACTTTGCACCATTGCATACAGCCTGCGTATGGTAGATCATCTGATCCATGCTTGCAGAGAGGGTATCTTCCTTGCCTAGAAAACTCATATTGAGGCTGTCCCCTACGAGTATCATCTCTACTTCACCATCAAAAAGTTGTGCGAAGAGTGCATCATAGGCTGTGACCATTGTAATAGGTTCAACACCTTTCATTTTGGCTATGGTAGTTAAGGTTACTTTTCTTTCTATCTTGGGGGTATGAATACTCATAATTTTTTTCAATCCTGATATCAAATCTATATTTTTACTCATTTTATCATATAATGTTGAAAATTATACAAAAAGAGTCTTATTTGAAGAAGTTAGTTGCATATATTACCACCGGTTTCCCAGATTTAGAATTCACAATAGATACTTCTTTGGCACTATCTGAAGCAGGCGTAGATACACTAGAACTCGGTATGCCATTCTCAGACCCAGTTGCAGATGGCCCAGTCATTGAATCAGCCAACCTTAAAGCCTTACAGAACGGATTTAAACTTGAACATCTCTTTGAAGCCTCTGCAAAGATCGCTCCCCATATTGATACGCTCTGGATGGGATACTTCAATCCTTTTTACCATAAAGGCATAGACACATTTATTATAGAGGCAAACAAAGCAGGGGTACACGGGTTCATCATCCCTGATCTTCCTTTTGAAGAGGCAAAGCCTTATAAAACGCTCATTGAAAAGGCAGGTCTTAACCTTATCGATTTTATTGCTCCGACTGATTCTAAAGCACGTATAGAACAAATTGTAACCGATGCAAAAAAATTCATCTATCTGGTTGCCTATGCCGGTATCACCGGAGCAGGTAAAAGTGAAGATCTGCAAGAGATCATTACTGACATTAAAACATTTACAGATACTCCTGTCTATGTCGGTTTCGGTGTAGATCAAAATACAGCACAACAGAAAGCCCAGGGAGTGGATGGTGTCATTGTCGGTTCGGCATTTGTCAAAGTACTACTGGATGACAGTTTAAGCAATACACAGAAGATCACGAAGATCTCTGCTATTGCAAAAGAGATAAAAGAGAAGATCAATCTTTAATTCATAATGAAAGATCAGTAGGTCACAACACAGTTCTTCCCTTTTGCTTTTGCCCGAGAAAGTGCTGTCTTGGCCCGAGTATACATGGGCTTAAGTGTTTCATCATCCATTGGGCTATACAGAGAAATACCCATACTTAGTGTCTCTCTAATACGTTCTCCATGAAATACATATCCATGTATTTCAATCTCTTTTCGAATAAGATCAAGAAAGATCTGCGCATTGATCGCTGAAGTATTATAGGTAAGAAGCCCGAACTCTTTCACTCCCAGTCTACCAAGCAGATCACTTTTTCTACTTTTACGTTTAATGATATCAGCAATCGATTTTAAGAGTTCACCACCACAAATATCACCATATTTTTCATTCAAGTTTTCAAAATTGTCAATCTCTATGACACATAAAGACAAAGGAACTTTGTTTCTAAGTGCTAACTGCAGCATCTGTTTACCGGACTCAAAAAAGAAATGCTGTTTGCAGCATGCTGTTAATTCATCCATAAATAATGTTTGAACTATATTGCTCTCTACTTCATTTGTGTCAAACACCTTCATTAGATTCCCCTCTTTTGTTTTTCACATAGACTATTCAACTGAATACAGCATAACAAAAAATAGTTTCAGTTCTCTAATCCTACCCTATGTTTACACCTATTCAAATGATATAGATCAAAAGTAGAACCCCATTAAACATTTTAAAGTATAATAACCATTATTTAAATAAGGCAAATACTCTATGGAACATTTTATCTGGAACGTTGATCCCAATATCTTTGCATTTGGATCACTTCAGCTTCGCTGGTACGGACTTCTTTTTGTCGGTTCTTTTTTTCTTGGACTTATGCTACTTAAATGGGTGTATAACAGAGAGAACAAAGATCCTGCTGTGCTGGATAACCTGCTCATTTATATTATGGTCGGAGCAGTCATAGGGGCACGACTAATGCACTGTTTTGCCTACGAACCAGAATTTTACCTCTCGCATCCTATAGAAATTTTCAAAGTATGGAAAGGCGGGCTTGCCAGTCATGGAGGGCTTTTAGGTGTACTTATTGCTCTTTATGTGTTTGCAAAAAAATATAAAGAAGATTATATGTGGTTGCTATCCCGTGTTGCTATGCCCGGAGCACTTACTGCTGCATTTGTACGTTTTGGGAATCTTTTTAACTCTGAGATACTCGGTCTACCTACTGACAAGCCATGGGCAATCATCTTTGAAAGGGTCGATATGATCCCGCGCCATCCTGTTCAGCTTTACGAAGCATTTTCCTATTTAACACTTTTTGCACTACTGGTTTTTATATATAAAAGAGTCTCCCCTTCTTTTGCAACAAAGCTATTGCCTGGGGTCTTTCTTACCTTTATGTTTATTGTACGTTTTTTACTCGAATACACTAAAACAAGACAGGCAGACTACACAACCTCCCTACCCTTTACTACAGGGCAAATGTTGAGTATCCCTTTTATACTTATAGGTATACTTTGGATCATCTGGGCATTTACAAGTCATCGTAAAGTAAAAACATGACGAAAACAATGAGAAAAAAATATTCACTGGGAATAGATATCGGCTCCACTACTGTCAAGTATGTTTTGTGTGATCAGAATTTCAACATTATTGCAAAAGCCTATACTCCGCATGACACCAAACAAGCCCCTACACTTTTACGTCTTTTGGAAGAACTCTCGCAAACCCATACAGAGGCTTACCAGGACATAGACAAAGTCTATATCACAGGCTCAGGTGCTTCACGTATTGCACCTACACTTAATGCCCGTTTTGTTCAGGAAGTTAATGCTGTGGTACTTGCCGTAGAGCATCATCATCCCGATGTCAATGCAGTTGTGGAACTGGGTGGGCAGGATGCAAAGATCATCCACTTCAAAGAAGCAAAAGACGGGAAAAAAACCGTACTGACATCCATGAATGACAAATGTGCTTCAGGAACAGGTGCAACCATAGAAAAATGTACCATGAAAGTCGGCATGCAGAATGAAACACTGCAGAAACTCACTTTTCAAACAGACAAACTCCACCATGTAGCTGCAAAATGCGGGGTTTTTGCCGAAACAGATATTGTCAATCTGGTTAAAACCTCTGTCCCCTCTAATGAGATCATGAACTCTCTTGCTGATGCTATTGTCATGCAGAACCTTACCGTCCTGACACGGGGCAATACACTAATGCCTAAAGTTTTACTGCTTGGAGGACCAAATACTTATTTGCCTTTTCTACAGGAATGCTGGCGTATACGTATTGCTGAACTTTGGGATGAAAGAGATATTGTTTATGATAAAACAAAGCTTCATGAGCTCATCGTGGTACCTGAAAATGCACAATATTATGCTGCTTTGGGTGCAGTGATATTCGGAGAGGGAGAAGCCAACCATGAAAAATCTTTCTCAGGACTCATACCGCTTAAAACACTGGTAGAAAGCGGCGGTGTCAACCAGAATGACAATGTTGACACTCCCTTGGTACAAAACAAAGAGGAGCTTGAAATATTTAAGCGTGATTACACCATCAAGCCTTTCGTCCCTCCAAAATTGACACAAAAAACCACCTGTTTTTTAGGGATTGACGGTGGATCTACCTCTTCAAAAGCTGTACTGGTCGACGAAGAGGGGGAACTGCTTCTCAAAGTCTATCAACTCTCCAAAGGTAATCCCATTGAAGATACCGTGGAATTGTTACAAAAAATAAAAGAAGCAGACATAGACAACTTCTACGACATCAAAGGACTGGGCGTTACAGGGTATGCAGCTGATGTGCTTGAGGGGGCATTGAAAGCCGATGCCAACATCATTGAAACCATTGCCCACATGAAGTCTGCACAAAAAGCTTTTGGTAAAAGCATCAATGTCATCTGTGACATCGGAGGACAGGATATCAAGGTACTCTTTTTGGAAAACGGCATGATGAAGAACTTTCGCCTCTCCAACCAGTGTAGCGCCGGTAACGGTATGCTGCTGCAAAGTATGGCAAAACAGTTTGGTGTAGAAGTGGAAGATTTTGCGGATGTCGCTTTTGAAGCCAAGCAGGCACCAAGATTCAACTATGGATGTGCTGTCTTTTTAGATACTGACAGGGTCAATTTCCAAAAAGAGGGGTATACCAAAGAGGAACTTTTTGCAGGTATTTCCAAAGTCCTGCCTAAAAATGTATGGCAGTATGTGGTACAGGCGCCAAACCTTGCCATGTTTGGCAAGCACTTTGTCCTCCAGGGCGGTACCCAGTACAATCAGGCAGCCCTCAAAGCACAGGTTGATTACATTAAAACACAAGTACCTGATGCCCAAGTCGATGTTCACCCTCACCCAGGTGAAGCAGGTGCCTATGGTGCCGCTCTGGAAGCTAAAGATATTGTGGCACAAAAAAAAGTTGCCACTTTCGTAGGGTTGGAAGAAGCCCTGCAAATGACCTATACTTCAAAAACCGATGAGAGTACACGTTGTCACTTCTGTACTATCAACTGTTCACGTACATTCATTGATACGCAAACCCCTTCCGGAAACCCGGCACGGTATATTGCAGGCTTTTCCTGTGAAGATGGCACGGTTGAATCTGTAGAAGCCTTTAAGGCACTCAAAAGCAGCAGAAAATCTTTACAGCAAAGTGTGCCCAATCTTGTCAAAAAAGAGTCTGAAAAACTCTTTGCCCCACTCTACACACTGGAACAAAAACCTAGAAAAGAGGATCTCATTCAAGAACAACAGGTCAAAGTCACACTGAAGGGGTGGGGACCAACACTGAGAAAAGAGATTATCCGAAATTTCATACCAAGCCAACCTGAGGATGCAATATTTAGAGAAACCCTTAAAATCGCCATTCCAAAAGTACTCAACATTTATTCTCTGGCTCCATTTATGAGAACCTATTTGGAAGCACTTGGTATTGCACCTCTCAATATTCAATTCTCCGGATTCTCAAACGAAGACATGTATCTCGAAGGTGCCAAATACGGCTCAGTAGACTCCTGCTACCCTGCCAAAGTAGCGCAGTCACATGTCTATGCACTGATGTATTCTAAGAAGTTTGCAAAAAAAGTATTTGACTACCTTTGGTTCCCCGCAGTGACAGAACTTCCGGGATACGTCAAACACACTATGGGGCAGACCTCCTGCCCCATAGTCTCAGGTACACCAAAAGTAGTCTATTCCGCTTTTACCAAAGAGAAGGATCTTTTTAAAGAAAAAGGTCTTGTCTATGTAGATGATGCACTCAATTTTTCCAACAAAGACTTATTGAAAAAACAACTCTTCAGTATATGGAAAGAAAAACTCCGCATCACAGAAGATGAAAACAACTGGGCATGCGACCAGGCATGGAAAGCACTGGATCAAAATGATCAGGAGATCATGTCAGAAGGATATACCGTTCTAGAGGAAGCTGTAGAAAAAAATGAAATTGTCATTTTGCTGCTTGGACGGCCTTACCACTCTGACCCAGGACTGAATCACGAAGTACTTGATGAGTTCCAGTCTTTAGGCTTCAAGACCCTTTCCATGAGAGCTATTCCTAAAGATGAAGTCTATCTGATGCGTTATTTTGGAGAGGAGATACGTCAAGGGATTATTGACTCCCCGTATGATATCAGAGATGTCTGGGCAGAGAACTTCTCTACCAACTCAGCCCAAAAAGTCTGGGCAGCCAAATTTGCAGCACGTCATCCCAATGTAGCTGTACTTGACCTCAGCTCTTTCAAATGCGGGCATGATGCCCCTACCTATGCGATCATTGATAAAATCCTAGGTGCCAGCCGCACACCACATTTAACCCTGCATGATATTGATGCCAACAAGCCTGGCGGATCGATCAAAATACGTGTAAAGACATTTGCATATACACTGGAGCAATACAAACAGACATTAGTAAAAAAGTCTCCGAACAACACCGGTCAAACCCAAAAAGAAGAGGTTTTAGTATGAGTATAAACTGTAATAGTGTTAAGATGACCGACAAGAACGGTGACCTGAATTTCATAAACCAAGCTCCTACACAATGGAGAGATATTCCCAAAAAGTCTATAGTCTATGCCCAAAAAGAAGAGACCATCTTTCTTTCCGGAGGCTTGACACTTCTACAGGACAAACTCGTAGAAGCAGCACTTACCTCCATGGGCATCCGCTTCACTGCTCTACCCAATCCTGATTTCAAATCATTCCAGACAGGAAAAGCTTTCGGAAACCGCGGACAATGCAACCCTACCTATTTTACAGTAGGCAATCTGGTAAAATATTTGCAGAACCTACGTGATGAGCAGGGCTTAAGCAGTGAAGAGATCGTCAAAAAATATGTCTATATTACTGCAGGAGGCTGTGGACCGTGTCGTTTCGGGATGTACATTACCGAGTACAAAAAAGCCCTTCGTGATGCCGGGTTTGAGGGCTTCAGGCTTACTTCTTTTGAACATGACAAAGGCATCTTTCAGGGAGATGAGATAAAAGAGAGTTTGCTCAACTTCTCTCCTAGCTTTTTTATTACCCTCATTAAAGCAGTTATTATTGGAGATATTATCAATATTCTTGGTTATAAAATGCGTCCCTATGAACTAGAAAATGGTAAAACAGATAAAGCTTTAGAAAGCTGTAAAGAAATTATCTCAAAAGCTTTCTTGAAGCATAGTAGTCTCGTCAAAGCCATGTGGCAATGCCGCAACATACTCTCTCAAGTCAAACTCAATCGTCTGCAACCTAAGGCAAAAGTAATGGTCATGGGAGAATTCTGGGCAGCCATGACAGAGGGAGATGGTAACTATAATTTACACAGATTTCTTGAAGCAGAAGGTGCAGAATGCATCCCTCAGCCCATACTTAATCGACTCATGCTCAGTCTTTGGGAAGCAGAACAGGCACTTTTCAAGAAAGAATTACTCGCAGTAGAGAATGGCAAAAAAGTAGACTTTTCCAACCTAAAGAGCAAACTCATGATAAAAGCAGCAAAAGCAGCCGTAAAAACACACTTTACTCTTTATGCAAAAGCCATAGGTCTGCATAACTATGAGATCCCTGATATGGATAAGCTGGCTGATCTTGCCAAATCATACTACACTTTGGAGTGTAGCGGAGGAGAAGGGCATTTGGAGGTGGCACACCTCATCGAGAGTGTCAAGCACAATTTGGCTCACCTTGTCATCTCCATCAAACCTTTTGGATGCATGCCGAGTTCAGCAGTCAGTGACGGGGTACAGTCTCTTGTCACAGCCCGCTATCCTCAAGCCAATTTCCTTAGCATTGAGACTTCAGGAGAGGGAGCAGCTAATTTCTACAGCCGTGTACAGATGGCCCTGTTCAAAGCAAAACAGTCTGCCAAAGAGGAGTATGAAATTTTGGAAATCCCTGAGTATATTCCCAAAAAAATACACAATTATCTCTATCAGCCAAAAAATGAAAAAGCAGGGAGTGCCGCCACACTGATAGCAAGTCTATAACTGCTTCTGTGCCAAAATATGCACATACCGTCCCATATTTCTAAAAGTCTCTTCTCTACAATAGCGGTACTCCAATTCCATGAGTTCTGCTTCATTGGAAATCTGTAATGCCTCTTTATCCATGTAGTCATGAAATACTCGAATACCAGTATGGGCTTTAATGCTATAGCCATTCTTTTTGAGCCACTGCAAAAGTATTTCAGGTTTCTGCGGATAAGGTGGAGTTAATTTTTTACCTTTGCCGTACCATGTTTTGCCAAGAATCGTTTGTAACCGCCACCCTCCACGCAGGGTATTACGGTAGATCAGAGAGTGATGGTTAAAAAAAAGTAAAGAGAGATGCCCTCCGGGTCTGACACGAGAAGAGACCATTTCAAGTGATTTCAATGGTTCGGCAAGCCATTCTATGACTGCATGAAACATGACCAGATCCTGTTGTGACAGAGTTTTAGAAAGTTCCTGTGAAGGAGCTTGATAAAAATCTGCCTCCATTCTTTCTTTGGCAAAAAGTGTTTTTGCTTTTTCCAACATTTTATAAGAGATATCACAACAAGTAAGCATGTGTCCTCTCTTTGCAAACCATAGAGCCATCTGCCCCAAACCGCATCCAGCATCCCAAATGTTTAAAGATTCTTTTCTATAGAGTTCCTCTAAATCCTCCTGAAGCAACTTCAGCCGCCACTCTCCCTTTACTGTACCATAAATAGACTTCTCAAACTTCTCTACCAAATGATCAAAATTCTGATCATATTTTCCACGCTGTTTGATACGCATCAGTAAATCTCCTCTAAATAAACCTTGTCGTACTCTTTGACACCTCCAGACTCCACAAACCATACTTTACTTGCAAGATTCTTTGCTTCAGTCACATCATGACTTACCATCAGTGTTGTCATATCAAAGCGCTTATGCAACTCTTTGATCTTTTGACTCAGTTTATGGCGCATACGCGGATCAAGTGCCGAAAGAGGCTCATCCATGAGTAAGAGTTTAGGACGACGCATCAAAGCACGTGCCAAAGCTACACGCTGCTTTTGCCCTCCACTTAACAACTGTACATTACGCTCTGAAAGTCCTCTAATTTCCATTATCTCTAATAACTCTTCTGCCAAGCTTTTATTGGTATTAACAAAAAGTAGATTCTCTTTGACACTCATATTGTCAAAAAGTGCATAATCCTGAAATACAAAACCAACGTTTCGTTTCTGTATAGATAGTGTTTTACTATCATCCTGCCATACTTCACCTTCAACAACTATATTTCCATAAGCTTTTTCAAGTCCAGCTAAACAACGAAGCAAGGTACTTTTTCCTGCACCGCTTTCCCCCATAATAACAACAAAGTCACCCTTATTGACCCTTGTATTGACAGAAAGTGTCATAGATCCACTACTGCCATGAAGTACCTTTTCAATCTCTATTTTCAACATACTACAGTACCGTTCCTACGCGCAATTTGTGCCGGTAGTTAAACCAATAGACCAATACCAAAATAGTAAAACTAAACAACAGCAACACACCTGCATAGATATTGGCCTTCTCATAATCCATCACTTCTACCAGATCGTAGATCGCAACTGATGCCACACGCGTCTGATGCGGGATATTCCCACCAACCATCAGCACTACCCCAAACTCTCCAACTGTATGGGCAAAGGATATAATCACAGCAGTAAGAAGTGACGGCTTAATGTTCGGTAGTGCCACTTTCCACAACGTCATATGGCTGCTTTTACCTGTAAGGTAGCTTGCTTCAATCATGTGCTGGTTGAGCGATTCAAATCCACTTTGCAGCGGCTGCACCATAAATGGGAAAGAGTAAAAGCAACTGGCAATCACCAATCCGGTAAAACTAAATGCTAGTTTAATATTGAAACTCTCTTCCAGGAAATGCCCAAGTAATGAATTATGAGAGAGCAACAGCAGCATGTAAAAACCAAGTACCGAAGGGGGCAATACTATAGGCAACGCTGTAATAGCCTCGAGTATAGGTTTGAACCGGGAATGACTTTGAGAAAGCCACCATGCAAATGGCAGTGCAACAACAAACAAAATGGTTACAGTCAACGCTGCCAGTTTAAACGAAAGCCAAAACGGTGTCCACTCTATATGTGCTAACCATTCCATACTCTTTATTCTCCCGGTACGCTAAAGCCATAGCGTTTCATAATCTGTTGCACTTCATCTGTCTGAAAAAAGAGGTAAAAGCTTTTAGCAAGCAAATTGTACTTCCCGTATTTAGTAATGCCGTACCCCTGTCTAAGCGGCTCATGCAACTTTTCATCAATCAAATAATATGTATGATGCTCACTATTTGCCACGATCGGTGCCAGCACTAAAGAAAGTGCGATAATCCCTACATCCGCAGCACCAGTTTTAATATAGTTTGCCGTTTGTGAAATATTTTCTCCCAACACGATCTTTGGTTTGAGCATAGCATAAAGATGTTTGCTTTCAAGTACCTGCTTTGCTTTCTCCCCATATGGGGCATGGGAAGGGTTCGCAATAGCGATCTTTTCTACCCACGGTGCGCTCAAATTTGAAAATCCTTTTTTTACATCAAATATCCTGTTGGTACTCCATATCACTAGCCTGCCTATGGCATAGAGCTTCGGCTTGGTCACAACATCTCCACTTTTGTAAAGCTGCGTTACGTAGTCCATATTGGCAGAGAAGTAAAGATCACACGGTGCCCCATTGGCTATCTGTACCCGTCCTTTTCCGGATGAGCCGTACACTATACGAATAGTATCGTTCGGATGCTCTTTCAGAAATTTTACTTTCACCGTATCGAGTGCAAATTTCAGATCACTTGCAGCAAAGATGGTCATTTCTCCGGCATACAGCAGGCTTCCTGTAAAGATCAATAGCAATAGTCCTTTTAACATATATTCTCCTTCAAAAAAATGCTCAACACTTATCTTCCTACCATCACATCTCGTGCTTTGACGGCAACACGAACATCATCACCTGGCTGAAATAACATATTGCCAAGATGTTTCAACGGCATGACTGAAACGATCCTGTCATGTCCGCCAACATCCACTACGATCTTTACACTGTCACTTCCCTGTTCAAACGTTACCACTTTACCTTTCAGGCAGTTGGCATCCGCTTTCTCATTTTCATGCAGCATAAAAACATTAGAGGACTTGCACACGACAATCACTCGGTCACCTGCTTCAAGATGCAGGTTCTCCACCGCTTCAGCAGTGATCTTTGAGACGATCTGCTGTCCGCCTTTCAACCGTAATACAACTTCGGCACTTACACCGCTACATAAAATACTTTCCACTCGTGCCTGTATCTGGTTGCGTGCAGAAAGTTGCAGCGCCATACGCCCGATCGTCCCCAATGTACCACTCTCTACATCAGCCAATACTGCCAACCGTTCCATAAAACGGTTATGCTCCCGTTTCAGCAGTGCATAATGTTCCAGTAGCTTCTTCCCATAAACAGTGATGGTCGTACCTCCACCATTTTTACCCCCTGTTTCACGTTCAACGATGGGTTCTGTTGAAAGACTGTTCATTGCATCTACTGCCTCCCATGCACTCTTGTAACTCATAGGGACTGTTTTCGCTGCTTTTGAAATAGAACCATGTTCCTCAACAGCACGTAGCAGCTTAATACGCTTCTCAAGCAGAAGAGGTTCACCTAGCATTTCCACAGTCAAAGATGAGGTAAGTTTCATATCGTTATATCCTTCTGTATATAATGAAATATTAGCGTTATATACCTTAGACTATAATGCTATTGACAAAATAACCCAAAAGTGTTATTATCCACCCATTAGTAATATGTGGCAATACATTGTATTGCAGACAATAATTATTTACTATTAATTATTCACTATTCACTAAAAAATGCTTACACATTTTTTGGGGGTGACTTGGTTTCGACTGGAGTAGTCGGGGCTATGTGCATGTCGGACTGGGCAATTCCGTTACGCGGCCCACACGCATTTAAACGCAAACAACACAGATTACCGTCCAGCTTACGCAGTAGCGTAAGTCATTAACCCCGCTCACGCGGAGGACTGCCCTGCCTGGGAGTGTCATCTTAACAGGAGTCTTCGGACATTTTGGGTATCACATCTGATGACTATGCCTCGTGGAAGCTATGCCACAGGGTGAGAATTTTAGCTCGTCTAGCAAAGTTTTGAGTGTAGTACAAAACTAGATTAAAATTAACAACACCGACTAAGCATGTAGAGTCATAGTTCTAGCTATTTTAGGACAGGGGTTCAATTCCCCTCACCTCCACCATTAGCTACATTTCGTAACAATTCAATACAACTCATAAAAAATCACAATTCTTTGCAAATCCCTTAAATACGGGCTTTCAAGCATATCAAGCCACCTCACAAAAAATCATCATAACTCATTACACCGCAGAGCAAGTGGTACACGCAATGGTACATTTTTGGTACACTATTGCAAAGAGACCATTTCAAGGATGTACCACTATGTTATTATCAGATACCAAGGTAAGATCTGTCAAACCAAGCACTAAAACTATTACACTTAATGACGGAGGAGGACTCCAATTAGAAGTAAGACCTACAGGCTCCAAACTTTGGAGATACCGATTCACCATCAATGGCAAACGAACACGCCTGAGCATTGGAGAATATCCCTCTATAAGTTTAAAAGCTGCAAGAGCCACGAGAGATGAACTTAAAGAACAGATAGCTCAAGGGATAGATCCACGCACTATAGAAGAGCCCAAAGATGTACCACCAAGTAAAACTTTTTCTGAAATGGTAGATCGTTATCTAGATCACTACAGAGAAGATCGCAATGTAAAGTACTGGGAGGGTGTAGAAAGCCTTTTTACAAGAGATGCCAACCCAGTCATAGGAAAGTACCCTATCGATCAAATAAAAGCCAAACAGATCATCCCTATAGTACAATCCGTCCAAGGTAGAGGAGCGTTAGAGTCTGGTAAGAGGCTCTTTACTCAAATAAGCAAGGTTTTTAAATTTGCTGTATCACATGGAGAGGCAGAGAGAAACCCATGTGCTGACATCGACAGA
>FPHD01000003.1_pt1 | contig 22872 bp, 21 predicted proteins | sample 1057311 | NCBI WGS metagenome assembly FPHD01 (sample SAMEA4473313, study PRJEB15554) | hydrothermal vent metagenome | biome: marine basaltic hydrothermal vent biome; feature: marine hydrothermal vent; material: water | place: Pacific Ocean | collected 2011-06-14/2011-07-23 | depth 1199 m | reverse complement strand
CAAGAGATGTTACGGCTGCAGAAAGTGTTGCCATGGGGTGTGCATTGTCAGGAAAGGCATCAAATAGTTTGCGTAATCCTCTGTGCAGGTAGGCACGATGGCGTATTTCCAGATCAAAATCAGTCAGTTCCTCTTTGGAGGGCAGCCTGCTGTTAAGCAGAAGAAAGCAGGTTTCCAGATAGCTATGGTTGATTGCTAATTCCTCTATGGGTATGCCACGGTAGCGCAGTTCGCCTTTTGTACCATCTATAAACGTAACGGTGGAGTCACAGGCAGCAGTAGCTGTGAATCCGGGATCATAGGTAAACATACCCGTATCTGTAAAAAAAGTACGGATATCAAGTACTGAGGGACCTCTTGAAGCATTTATAATGTTATATTCGTATGTTTCACCTGTGCGGTTGTCGGTTAATGTAACAGTATTCTTTTTCATCACATAGCTCCTTTTTTATTTTTCTTTTCAGCAGGTCTACTCCCAGGAAGTCACAAAGAATTTTCGCATCTTCAAAAGCATTTCCCAAACAGCTGGATGCCCCAGGAGAAGGGGTCATATTAAATATAATACCTTTGCCTGTATCAATTTTGGCTTCACCAAGAAGCAATTTTTTAGCTTTTTTATCGATGATCTGCGGACGCATTCCACCATACCCCTCTGCATATTCTATATCATCACTATTGAGAGAAGGAATGAGCTTTCGCACCTCTTTAATGAAAAACTCATTGCCGATACCGGGAAGTTCATGGGCAAAGTTACGCATGATGTAGGCACGGATGTCTTCATCTTTCATCAGGTCATAATAGACACCCAGTACGGAACCATCAAGGCTGAGGAGATCAAAAAGATTGAGTATCTCCATATGGTGGTAACGCTCCAGTGTCATCATGGCAAATGCGGTAGGACCAAAACGTGTTTTCCAGTTTGCTGTCAGGTCAGGGTCTCCATGCACAGCAGCAAAAGGAAGCTTTGGGTTCTGCATAGTATAGACCTTTGCATTTAGCAGTTGGGTTTTTGCAAAATAGAAACTTCCCCCTATGGGAAGCATGGCATACTCCTCTCCGTATCCCATCTCATGAGCAAGGAGTAAAGAGTGCACTCCTGCATCCACGACCACGACGTCACTTAGGTATTCACCTTTATCCGTATGGATGAGGAACTTGTCCCATTTTTTGGTGATCTGTGTGACTTCTGTACCAAAGTTAAGGTTCACTGTACAGTGCTCTTTTTGGGAGAGATCTATAAAAGTCTGGCTTAGTTTTCCAAAATCAACCGTAGATATCTTGTCTTTGGCTCCCATTGCCAAAATAGGCTCTTTTCGACCTTTTGTCAAAATGGGTTCGATGCTCTCAAGCGCTTCTTCTTCCCAGAGTTCAAGGTAGGGGAAGAGTGTTTTGAAGGTCTCATAGCGTGCTTTAAGTTTGGCTATCTCTTCTTCTCCTACTGCCAAGACCATTTTTGGTTTTCTAAAACCAATGGTTCCCTCATAATTGAAGTGGGTAATGAAATTGGCAACCATGGAGGAGGAAGCAGAGACTTTTTTTGCTTTTTCAAAATCATAATTGGTCTCAATATCTCCTATGTGAAGGGTTTGGGAGTTCGCTTTTGCTGAAGAGTTCAGTGTGGCAGGTTTGTCATATTTCTCAAAAAGTGTGACAGAGTCGATCTGGGTATAACGTGAGAGCATGAAAAGCAGTGCTGCTCCGGAAATACCTCCTCCAATGATCGTAACTTGCGTATAGTAAGAACCTTCTGTCATGAGCCTATCCTCTGTTGAACTTATTAAGTATAGTGACTGTGCGTAGAATTTGTGTGTAATTTTGATATAATCCTTTAAAAAAGGATCAGGCAATGGAACAATTTGAAAATGTGAACATAGAGCTTGAAGGCAACAGTTATTTTGACGGTGCAGTGACGAGCCGTACAGTGAACTTTGCTGACGGATCCAAAAAGACATTAGGGTTCATGCTTCCGGGTGAGTATACGTTCGGTACGGCAGCAGCAGAGCTGATGGAGATCACTTCGGGTGAGTTGGAGGTAAAACTTCCCGGAGCACAGGCATGGATAACTGTCAAAGGTGGTGAGTCATTTAATGTACCTGCAAACAGTAAATTTCAAGTGAATGTGAAAAGCGTTACGGATTATTGCTGTTCTTATTTATTAGAGGTGCCCTAAAGATAGCAATATTATTACATCCTAAAATTGAGGACAAGATGAAATTAAAATCCACACTTATAATAATGTTGTTATTGATAATAACAAATCAGACTGCTATGGCGGATAGCTGGACAGGAGCAGACAAAGGAAAACATATTGCAGTGACCGCAGCGATCTCAACCGTTGTGACAGGTTATGCAAGAAACCGGGGATGTTCAAAAGTAGAATCATTTTTTTGGGGCTTTGGAGCAGCTTTGGTAGTAGGTGCCATTAAAGAAGAGGCAGATAAATACAATGACAGCAGTGACAGCAGCAGTAAGGATTTTGCTGCAGATGTACTTGGTGGTGCGACAGGTGCTTTGATCTCCGCACAGTTTGCATGGAAGTTTTGATCTATTTTCAGAGTTCACAATCAATACACAAATAAAAGCTATACTTCTCTTATGAAGGTCGTAGAGTGTCATCCCTTCTCCCCTTTTTTGGCACTCTGTCCATATAGATAGGATGGATTGATCTTCTAGGTAACTTTTCATTATTATTTTGTACCTTATTTCCCTCCTCGGTACAACCTCCTTTAAATTATATATCAGTCGAAAAGTTACCTTTATTTTGCCTACATGGCTACATTCACTGCGTTCATTCCGACCATTTCGGTTCCGTAGCTAAAAACAACAAGCAGTTGTTGTTTTAACGCTACTCACCCCATCCATGCATTTTTTTTGAGATCAGTACATCATAATGCGCAAACAGATCATCTATAGTGCTGCTTGCCACATAGTAGTGCTCTTCAAACAGTGTCATCCAGGCATAACGCTGTGATTTATCTCCTTTTGGAATGAAGATCAGTATAAGTCCTGCATTTTTAATGATGCCGTGGGCTTTTTTTAAAAAATCACTTCTACTCTCTTTTTTTATGCTTGAAGTGACAAAAAGATATTCATAAAGTTTGCCTTGTATCATATATCTTGGTCTCTCAAGGGAAAATTTTACAGGCTTTATATAAGTATGGTCTTGGTATTTATTTTCTAATATTTCAAAAAAAGAGGGTTCGGTACAGTTTAGTTGGTATTCATACTCATTTTGAGAGCAGAAATCTCCTAAGATTTCTACCATTTTTTCACCACTTTCGCAAAAATGGGCAATACGTAGAGCAGGAGCAGGTGCTATGATCTGCAGTAGTGTTTCCAGTTTGTCTTGTTCTATGTTTTTCATAGTTAAGTGTAGCTAAAAAACAGACTAAATGTGTATAATGTTTTTTAAATTAAAGAAGAATACAGTATAGAGGTTTACAGAATGGAACGAAAAAAAATATATAACCCTGAATCTCAGGAAAAAACCAGTGACAGAAAGATATTCGGAGGAAATGCTTAACAATACATGGTTTCCCAAAGAGGTAGACATGACAAGAGATGTGAATGACTACAAACATCTTACCGATGCAGAGAAACAGGCATACGATAAGGTATTGGCACAACTGATCTTTATGGATTCACTTCAGACCAACAATATTATTGACAATCTTAATCCTTTTATTACTTCTCCCGAGGTGAATCTGATCTTGGTAAGACAGGCATTTGAAGAGGCACTGCATTCACAAAGTTATGCAGTTATGGTTGACAGTATCTCTACGAATTCCCAAGAGATCTATGAGTTGTGGAGAAGGGACATGAAGCTAAAATCCAAAAATGATGCTATTGCCAAAGTGTATGAAGAGCTCTCAGCAAATCCGACGGATGAAAATATTGTTAAAGCGATGTTCGCCAATCAAATATTGGAGGGAATCTACTTCTACAGCGGGTTTACCTACCTCTATACCCTTGCCCGTTCGGACAAGATGCTTGGAACGGCACAAATGATCCGATTTATCCAAAGAGATGAGGTGACACACCTTCTACTTTTTCAAAACATGATCAATGCAACCAAAAGAGAAAGACCCGAACTCTTTACAAAAGAATTACTTGATGAGGTCTATCAGATGTTCCAAGATGCAGTAAAACTTGAGTGTGAATGGGGAGCCTATATCACACAGGGGCAGATACTGGGACTGACAGATGAGATCATAGAGCAATATATTCAGTATTTGGCAGATGAGAGACTGCATGCCGTAGGTTTGGAGAAGATGTACAATGTAGAACACCCGATCAAATGGGTAGATAACTTCTCTAAATTCAATGACCAGAAGACGAACTTTTTTGAAGGGAATGTAACGAACTATTCAAAAGGAAGTCTTGACCTGGACGACTTTTAGGAGTGAATATGATTGGTAAACCTAAAAAAATGGAAGCGGTGGTGCTGCAGCTTCCAAGCAAAAAACGTTATCAGGAAAATCTTGACAGGCTTCTCGAAGAAATCAAAGTACATCAGGATAAACAGATTATTGTGACACCTGAGGTATATCTTACAGCGTATGATTATGAGCACTTGGTCACAGCAGCCAAATTCTCTGCCAAAGCATTGAAACTACTCAAACAGGAAGTAGATGAGCAGATCGTAGTTACGACATTGATCCTTGAAGACGGAGATGAATTCGTCAATCAGGCAGTGGTCATCCATAATCATAAAGTGGTACATAGGCAAGATAAGGTCAAGCTTTTTAAACTTGGAGATGAAGATATCTATCTCACCGCTGGCAAAAAGAAGAAGATCAAACCTTTTGAGATAGAGGGAGTAACATATGCATTGCTTATCTGTTTTGAATTGCGTTTTAAAGATCTTTGGAAGCAGATAGAGGGTGCAGAGATTGTGCTTGTTCCTGCACGCTGGGGATTGCCTCGTAAAAAACATTTGGAGATACTCTCATCGGCATTGGCAGTAATGAACCAATGTTATGTACTTCTCTCCGATGCTTCAGACAGTGATATGGCAAGCTCCTCTGCGATCATCTCTCCCAATGGTGATCGTATTATGGATGATACAAAAGAAGTTATAGAAGGTACAGTGGACTTCAGAGAGCTCAAAAAGATTAGACGCTATATCGTCATGGATTAATAACACTTTGGATAAAATTCCTTTATCAATGGGGACATAAGGGATCACGGTAGATGATAAAAGCACGAAACAGACAAAATCTTGTCAATGAAATAGAACAACATTTTAAACTTGATACACATGTTAAAGAGGCTTTTTTGAAAGTAGACAGGGAAGCATTTGTTCCCAATGAATTTAAACATCTCTCCTATAAACTTGATGCCCTTCCTCTGGCTGCAAGCCAATGGATATCCTCTCCTCTGACCGTAGCAAAGATGACACAGCATCTTGAGCTTAAAGGGGTAGATTCTGTACTTGAGGTAGGATGTGGAAGCGGCTACCAGGCAGCTATTCTCTCTGCTATCTGTCGTCGTGTCTTCACCATAGAGCGGATCGATGAACTCCTTAAAAAAGCCAAGGCTACTTTCTATGAACTTGAAATACACAATATCTTCACCCGTTTTGACGATGGACAGAGAGGCTGGAAGCAGTATGCTCCGTTTGAGCGTATTTTATTTTCTGCTACAGCAAAGGAAGTACCTGAAATACTTTTTGAGCAGCTTGCTGAAGGGGGGATACTTATCGCCCCTATTGAGCAGAGTAAGGATTATCATATCCTTACCCGTTTTTATAAAAAGAACGGGCGGATCACTTCTGAGACGATTGAGCAGTGTCTGTTCGTTCCTGTTTTGGATGGTACACAAAAATAAATGCTATGGCTTCTTTATCTTTTGGAGATTAAAATCTGTCAACCTTTCATTAAAATTATGCTATGATTTACAAAATTGTAAACAGGGGTAAGGAATGGAAAAGTTGATGAAGCCTGCGGAGTATGCCAAGGAGCTTGGTATCTCCAGACAGGCGGTTTATGCGAAGATAAAAAGAGGGATACTTACCGCCAAGAATGTAGAGGGGAAACTTTACATTGTGGTTGACACGAAAGCCAAAGGACAAACAAGTTCTGAGCCGGAAACAAAAGCAACACCTAAGAATACTGCTTCTGTAAAAAAAGTTGCCATAATACCGCAGGTCAAAGAGTATAAAGCATTGCTTGCAGCTAAAGATGAGACGATCTCTGTACTGAAGGGGACAGTCAAAGACCTTAAAAAATCCAATAAACAGATATCTACCACACTCAAAGGAGAGATAGATCTGCTAAAAGAGGCATTTTATGAGATGCGTACACTTTACATCCACCAGTTGGAAGATAAAAAACCTCAAGATGCCATTGACATTGTGACAGAAGAAGAAACGGTTGAGGTGGAGCCGGAGCATTGGATAAGTACAAAGAAGTTCTTTAAACAACAAAAGATCACCAAAGAGAAACAGCAAGCTAAGATAACCAAGCGTTTGAAAAAAGCCTACAGATCTGGGGATGGGCGTTTAATGAAACTAGAGGGGAAACTCAAGCTTAATGCCAACAAAAATTATAAAGATATTTTAAATTAAGATGCAGATGTTAAAAGATTTCTCAAAAGAGTACAGTCTCTTCTTGGCCATACTTACCTACTTCGGCATTAGCCATTTTGAACATATTTTGGTGCATACTACTGCAGGAAATTTGCTTGGGTTGGGTATTTTGTTTGTTGTGATCATCTACTCGTCTATGTCTGTGGCACATCATGCTGAGATGTTGGCTGAGAAGTTTGGTGAACCATATGGTACGCTTATTTTGACAATTTCTGCTGTAATTGTTGAGATACTCATCATTGTCATTATGATGATACATGCCGAAAGTCCTACACTTGCCCGTGATACCATCTACTCGGCAATCATGCTTGATATTAATGGGCTCCTTGGGATAGCTGCGATCATTGGAGGTATCAAATACGGTGAACAGCCTTACAATGTTGACTCCTCCAACTCCTACCTATCTATGCTGCTTGTTGCCATAGGCATTGCAATGGTACTTCCACACTTCATCGACGTGGCGCATCATGATATGTTCAACATGTTCAATGTGGTGATGTTCATCCTGCTCTATATTGTGTTTACCCGAATCCAGCTCAAATCACATAAATACTTTTTTGAGTATGAAGAGAAAAGCCAGGTATGTAAAGAGGGTGAAATATGTGAGCCGCATCATGAGATCAATGCCTGGTATCATACCTTTAATTTGGTGGTTTCTATTGTACTTATCGGGGTACTTGCAGAGATACTCTCTGTCTTTATGGGGAATACTCTGGAAACCTTTGAGCTGCCGCTTGCCATCGGTGCAGTAGGTGTTGCAGTGATCTCTGCTGCGCCTGAACTCATTACTGCAGTACGTGCGGCGGTAGACAATCGTATGCAAACAGTGATCAACATTGCTCTTGGTGCATCTCTGGCAACCATCTTGCTGACCATTCCTGCAGTAATTCTGGTATCACGTTTTATGGGTATGGAGCTTAATCTTTCCCTTACTCCTCTTCAGGGTGTAATGCTGGGGCTTACACTGTTATTAAGCATTGTCAATTTTAGTGATGGTGAAACCAATGTGCTGGAAGGGTTTTTGCACTTTATCCTGTTTGTAGTATTTGCATTTTTGTTGTTTGTCTAAACAAATAGTGAAATTAGCTTACCTACAGCCTCTTCATCTGTAAAAATTTTCACGTAACGTATATCATGCTGTGAAAAATGCTCTACCAATTTCTCATCATTTTTTTTAAGTTCGGCAAGATATTTCTGTACACTCCTCTTCCCGAAATAGGTATCAAGTTTAGCTCCGGTTTGAGGATCGTTGAGGACTACTTCCCCCAGTTTTACAGGTAACTCCTCCTCTTTGTCCCGTATGATCACAGCGATCAGCTCATGTTTTTGTGCAAGGAGTGAAAGGTCAACGGTTTCAAGGAAGTCCCCTATCACAAAGACCAGAGAAGGTTTGTAGAGGCGTTTGAAGAGGTCTTTCATGGAATCCTTGATCTCTACTTTTGTACCAAGCAGAGAGTTTTCAAAAAGTCTTTGAGAGAATTGATCTATATGGTAAAGATGTTTCGTAGGAGGGGTGAGTTCTGTTTTGTTCTGAGTATAACAGATACCGGTAAAAAGGTCATCGTTGAACTGAGCGGCATACCCAAGAAGTGTAGCAACTTCAGTAAGCTTTTTTTGTTTATTGTTTCCTGTACCGAAATAGAGGCTTCCATCCATGAATGCAACTACAGCAACTGAAAGTTCACGGTTGGCATGCAACTCCTTAATATAGGGCTTTCCAAGCTTTGCTGTGATGGTCCAGTTGATTTTGCGAATATCATCCCCTACCTGATACTCTCTGAGCTCCGCAAAATCATACCCTTCACCATGAAGTTTGGAGAGATTCTGTCCTGAAAGCAGTGTATAGACCTGATGTCTGGCTTTAAGTTGGAGAGCTTTTAGAGCAGTTGTCATTTAAAGTCTCCACTTCCATGAGCGATAGATATGTGTATATTTAACATTATGGAATAGGCAATGTCTCAATAATTTGGCTAATAATCTCATCTGTACTCACGCCTTTTGCCCTGGCTTCATAGGAGAGTACGATCCTGTGCCTGAGTACATCATGTATCACATATCCTATATCAGCAGGGGTAACAAAATCATTTCCCCGTAAAAAGGCTTTGGCTTTGGCGGCTTTGTAGAGGTCTATGGAGGCTCTGGGACTGGCTCCATACATCAGTTTGTCAGAAATGTTTGTTAAGCCAAATTTTTCAGGATCTCTTGTGGCAGAGATGAGTCGCACGATATAGTGTTCCAGCTCTTTGTCAATATGAATTTTCTCTATCTCTTCCTGTAATGCATGAAGGGATTCAAGGCTAAGTACCTTTTGTACCTTGCCAAAGCTTTTACTTGCTCCTTTACGCATGATCTCCAGCTCTTCTTCTTCGGAGTTGTGTACCACTACAATCTTCATCATAAACCTATCCAATTGTGCTTCAGGCAGGGCATAGACCCCTTCCTGCTCTATGGGGTTCTGTGTTGCCATGACCAAAAAAGGAGCCTTTAGTTTGAAACTCTCATCCGCAATGGTCACTTGCCGCTCCTGCATCACTTCCAGCAGAGCAGACTGCACTTTGGCAGGGGCTCGGTTGATCTCATCGGCAAGCAAAAGGTTGGTAAAGAGAGGACCTTTTTTGATGCTGAAACTGTGGTCTTGCGGATTATAGATCTGTGCTCCGATGATATCTGAGGGAAGAAGATCTGGGGTGAACTGGATACGCTTGAAGTCTAATCCAAGTGCTTTGGAGAAAGCATTGATGGTGGTGGTCTTTGCCAAACCGGGAACTCCCTCTACCAGAATATGTCCTTCGCAAAGCAGTCCTATAAGCAGACCTTCTATAAGTGCCTCCTGTCCTATAACTGCTTTGTGTAATTCCTGTTTTAAGATTTCTATTTTTTTATTCATATTATATTTTCTCCAAAATATCCTGCTTTATTTTCTTTAGGTTCATTGTACCATCTCCATATAAATGCTTCTCCAGATTTTCTATGTTTGAAGCAAACTTTTTGCTGTCTGTTGCCATAAGCAGTTGCAACAGGGTTTTCGCATCTTTTGTATTTTGTATTTTTTCTTCTAAGGGATGTTTGGTTTTTTTAGCAGAGTGTTTTGGGAGCTTAAAAAGCCGTGCGGTGAAGTATCCTGCTGCAAATGCCATGAGGTAGCCAAAGAGATTTTTTAGCCATACTAGGTTAGTTTGAAGCAGTGGTGGTATATTACGTTTGTCAACCAGACTTTTTTTGTCAACAGGCTGAATGTCAAAATGCTGTTTGGGCAGGGTGAGGATGTAGCTTTTTTCTTTGTCTGGATCAAAGGCATGGAGTTTTATTTCCGGCAGAGTGAAACTGTTTTTGGCGCTGAGTGCAAAGAGATAGGTTGTTTGGATTGCTATCCCTTTCTTTCCGGATGAGGTTGCAGTTCGTGGTTTTTCACTGAAAAGGGTATAGGCTTTACTTTGAGGGATCAGATGTTTAAGATGTGGAGGGTAACCTTTTCCTTTTAGGGTTATTTTAACAGATACAGGCTCATCCATTTTGGCGTGATGGGTGTTTACACTATAGTCAAGATGAAAATCTCCTACAAGCTGTGTGCCTTTGGGCAGAGGTTTGATGTGAAGTTTCAAAGGGGTGAGGGCAACAGGAAAATCATTGGTATCAAGCTTTTTAAAATCGTCACGATCCCCCGAAGCAAAATAGCGTACTTTTTCATCATTGGTGATACGTTTGATAAGTGTGAAGTGAACAGTGATATCTCCTGTTTTGAGAGGATAAAGCTGAAAGACGTTGTGGTGTTTGCTGTGATGCAGTGTGTCATCATTTCTGGCAAAAAGAGGTGTCACCTGATAGCCTGGATCCTTATCGATATCGAACTGAAACAGCAGTACTACATCGGGGTTTGTCTGGTTAAGGTCTACAGTAAGAAGCAGTGGTTCATGCAGATAGGCTTTGGTTTTGGAAGCAGTAATACCGTAGCTGAAATCTTCTGCCTGCAACAGCGTAAAACAGAGTAGATAAAGTATAATCCTACCAAGGCTGTGTTTCACGAATATATCCTTTGTTAATAAGCTCATAGACCTTTGAGCTTAAGGGGTGATGCTGTGCGTGTTCCTCTTGTAAAAGTTTTTGCGTGTTTTTTTTACTTTTTTTGCTCTGCATCTCTCCTCCTGAACCTGAACCTGAACCTGATTGCGCCTCTTTCTTCTTCTTCTTTTTTTTGTCAGAGTCTTCAGCAAGATTTTTTCCGGTATGGCTACTTTGTGCTTTCGGATGCGCTATGCCCAAGGGATGTTCACGCTTCTCTTTAAGAAATACGACTAGCCCCAAATTGTGTTTTGCGGCTTCATCATTGCCCAACTGTAATGTTTTAGTATAGTAAAGTTTAGCTTTATCATACAAGCCCAGCTGTGCGTAGCAGTTGGCACTGTTGTAATAGAGTTGCTGTTTCACTGTAGCAGAGTGACTGCGCAGAAAGAGATAGATGTGCAATGCCTTGCGGTAGCTGCCTTGTTTGTAGTAGGTATCGGCAAGTGCCATTTGGCTCTGCAGGGAGGGTGTTTCTATTTTTTTAAGTTGTTTGTAGCTTGTATTGAAGTCGCCTTTACCATAGGCAGTGTACGCACGGTGAAGATGGTAGCCATCAAGCACTCCCGCTTGTGTCTGTATGCCAAAGAGAGAAAAGAGAACCAAGAGATATTTGATGCCGCTTGTGTGTAGCAGTCCGAACATCAGCAGTGCAATGAAGAGAGGAACAGGGTAGAGTTCCCAATAGCGATGCTCTTTTTTTTCTATCTGCTGTGCTGTTTGTGTATCAAGTGCCTGTGTGATACGCTCGGCTGTCTGTTCAGGTGTGTTTTCTGCCTCTATATATGTACCTTGAACCATGGAAGTGAGATCTTCCAGCGCAGGATTGATGCGGGAGATGACAAGATCATCCTGTTTGTTTTTAAGCAATGTACCGTTTTTAAGAGGAATGGTTGCACCCTGGGCAGTACCTGTAGCCAAAGTGATCAGAGAGAGATCTGCTTTTTGCAGCAGGGCAGCGAGTTTCTCTGCATGAAGTGCTTCTCCTCCGTCTGTGATAAGGATGAGGGTTTTGTGTCTTGGCTGCATGCCAAGCAGTTTTTTAAAAAGTCTTTGCAGAGAAGTCCCTTTGGTAAGGATAAAAGCGGGGTTAAGACTTTTTAGCGCTGTCTGAATGAGTGCATGGTCGGTGGTGGGAGGGGAGAGGAGTAGCGGATTGGTGGTAAAAGCGATCAGCATGATATTGTCAGAAAGATTTTGTTTAAGCAGTAGATTGATAGTCTTTTTGGCGAACTCATACCGTGTAGGTGATATATCTGAAGCCTGCATAGAGTAAGAGGCATCTAGGGCAATGATAATGTCTTTGGCCTCTAGTGCTACGGTTTGCACTGTCTGCTCTTTGACTGGTCTAGCAAGCGAGAATATCAGCAATATAAGGATGATACTGTGTGCTCTTATGACCGTACGTGCAGAAGCTTTAAAGAAAAAGATCAGCAGAGGAACAAGAAGCCAGAGTACTTCAGGGTATAAAAAAGTCATCCCTCTTCCCTTTGCAGCCAGAGTGTCCACAGCAGTAAAAGAAGAAATGCTGCACCCAAAGGTATGATAATAAGCAGTTTTTGGTTGAGGTAGTTCTCACTTCGTATAGATGAGGGCTCAAGGCGGTCTATCTCTTTGTATATTTTATCGAGATCTTCACTGGAGATCGCTCCATAGGATTTGCCATGGGTTTCATTGGCGATCGTCTGTAGGAGTGCAGCATCATAATCTGACTTTTTCCCGATACCGATGGTATAAATGCGGATATCGGCTTTTTTTGCTTTGGCTACGGCCTCTTTGGGGGAGTGTACTCCTGCATTATGGTACCCGTCTGTCAGAAGAATGATCACTTTATGTTTTGCCTGTCCATAGGAGAGGGTGCGGATGGACTGCATGATGGCATCTCCAATGGCTGTACTCTCCCCTGCCAATCCTACTGTTGTCATATCAAGTAAAGAGGCAAGACCCTCAAGATCATAGGTCAAAGGAGAGGTGGTATAGGCAAAAGTACCAAAAAGTACAGCGCCCATATTATCATCAAAACGGTGTGCGATGAAGGCTTTGGAGAGGGTAAGGGTTGTCTCAAATTTACTCTTGAACCGATCCTCCTTATTGAATCCACTTTGCGCCATAGAACCGCTTGCATCGATCGCCAAAACAAGATCCCGTCCTTTCCTGTGTTGATTTTCGGCACCGTCATAGACAAAAGGTTTTGCCAAAGCGATGACCATGAGTGTAAAAATGAGCATTTTCAGCCAGGGTTCCAAAGTAAGAAAAGGACTCTCTTTGGAAATCCATGAAATTTTGGGAAAATAATAGTTTTTGTGAGAGGGCTTACACCATAAAAAACAGGGCAGAAGCAATAACAGAAACAAAAAGTAAGGTAAGCCAAAAGTAAAGTGCATAATAATGATTTTAGCATTTCTCTGATAAGTTTACGATATAATCATCAAAATTTCATTTAATAACAGGGAAAAGAATGGAACGAACAAGGAAGATATTACAAATATGGGTGAGTACGGCGATCTTTGCTTTTATACTGCTCTTTGCACAGACTGCAACACTTAAAGCAAATACGTTGGCATTTCAAGATAATGCTTCGGAAGTGATACTTAATTCACTGCAAAATCAACCTAAACGGAGCTTTTTAAGACGACTCTACACACAGCTGCTTTTTATGCCGGTATGGATACATGAAAAATCTCTTTCACCTGCAGCCAAAGCACTTTTCAATACTATCAAAGCGGATGAAACACTGGATAAAAACGGAAAGCTTTATCGGGATGCACTGCTTCTGGAGCAGAAAGCTGGAGAAGTCTATGCAAAAAAGGGTACGCTTGCCGAAAAAATAGACCTTGAGTTCAAAATATCCCAACTTTATGAGGGATATACCAATTATGCTTATTTCGGAAGTATCAACTGGGGAGCATTTAATGCACGTATCTCTAATCTTATGGTTAATGACGTCAGTACTGAGTGGGTGCTGCACAGACCTCAGGCAGATCCAATAGGTATGTTAGAAAATGCAGCACTTGGGGGGAATTTGGCAAAGCAACTTAAAGCTGCGGTTCCTACAGCTTACCGGTACAAGGCACTGCAAAAGGAATTGGAAAAATATCTGCAGATCAAAGCCAACGGGGGTTGGCCGATGGTGGTATTGCACACTAAACTTAAACCCGGGGGAAGTGATGAGGGAGTACTCGCTCTTAGAGAAAGACTAAGAATAACAGGAGATTATGTCCCTTGTGAAAAGAGTGTGGAAGATATTGTGTATGATGCCTGCCTGCAAAAAGCAGTGAAACATTTTCAGGCACGAAACGGTCTTAGTCCTGATGGTGTGGTAGGAAGAGGAACACTGGCAGTCTTGAATAAAACAGTGGATCAGCGTATTACGACCATACGTTTGAATCTTGATCGTATTAAATGGTTGGCAGACCGACATTCAAAGAGACATATTATCATCAATATACCGGATTTTAAACTTTATTTTGAAGAGAAGGGAAAGTTGATAGAGAGCATAAGAGTGATCACCGGGAAGCCAAACCACCCTACGCCGATATTCAGTGATACAGTAGAGTATATCGTACTTAACCCTTACTGGAATGTCCCAAAGAGTATCATACAGAAAGAGTTCGTACCCAAATTAATACGAAATCCAAATGCTATGAAAAGAAAAGGTATAGAGATACGCCAAGGCTGGGGGAAAAATGCGAAAGTGGTGAACCCTTCCAAGATAAATTGGCGTAATTATGTGGATGGTACACCGATGCCGTTCCATTTTGCACAGTTACCGGGGAAAAGAAATGCCTTAGGGAAAATTAAGTTCCTGTTCCCGAACAAATTTTCGGTCTATATGCATGATACTCCGTCAAAAGGGTTGTTTAAAAGGAGTAAAAGGGCATTCAGTCACGGCTGTGTCCGTTTACAAAAACCAAGAGAATTACTTAAAACATTCTCTACATTCAACAGCAATATAGATTTTGATAAAGCACAAAAAATACTTAAAGGGAAAACAAAAACATCTATTACTTTAAAAGAAAAAGTGCCTGTAGATGTCATTTATCTGACTGCATGGGTAGACTATGATGGAAATCTGCAGTTTAGAAACGATATTTACGGTTATGACAGGATGCAGCTGAAATCATTTAGGAAGTGGTAAGTCATGGCATTTGAATATGCTATTGTTTTAACAGGGAGTATTGCAACAGGGAAAAGCACGGTTGCAACGTGCTTTAATATGGCCGGGTTTACGATTGTTGATGCCGATGAAATAGCCCATGAAGTTCTGGATACACAGGCAGAAAAAATAGCAGAAATATTTGGTGACACTCTGCTAAAAAAAGGTAAAGTTGACAGAAAAGCATTGGGATGTATCATTTTTTCTGATCAATCCAAAAGGCAAGCACTTGAAGCGTTACTTCATCCGCTTATCTATGAGGAGATAGAATATCTATCTAAAGAGCTAGATAATGCCCAAAAACCGTATATTGTGGATATCCCTCTTTTTTTTGAAGGAGGACGTTACCCTATAGAGAACTCTATCGTAGTTTATGCACCTAAAGAGCTACAACTAAAAAGAGTAATACGAAGAGATGGATATAATGAAGAAGATGCACTGAAACGGATAGCATCACAGATGGATATAGAGCAAAAACGTGAACTGGCTACCTATGTAATAGATAACAGCGGTGATCGGGAAGCACTTAAAAGAGAATGTGAACGTGTAAAAGAAAAGATTTTAGGAGATTTTAAATGACGGTGACAAAATATTCAGCCAACGGAAATGACTTTGTCATGTTCGTGGCACAGGAAAAAGCCGATCGTTCAGCACTTGCTAAAAAACTGTGCCACAGACAAAACGGTGTAGGAGCAGACGGACTGGTCGTACTGCTTCCCCATCCGAAATATGATTTTGAGTGGGAGTTCTACAACTCAGACGGCAGTCATGCCGATATGTGCGGGAATGCTTCCAGAGCAGTAGCACATTTTGCCCATGAAAAAGGTATTTCCAAAGATGGTACAGCAGAGTTTCTTACAGGAGCAGGTGTGATCCGTGCAACGATCAATGGTGTTTATGTTGTCAGTGATATGACACCTCCCAAGATCATCAGAAATGATATAGAAGAAGACGGAGAGATCTGGTGGCTCATCGACTCCGGTGTACCTCATTTGGTTGCAGTACGTGATAATATAGAGGTGTTTGATATTGCGCAGATGCGCAGGTTGCGTAATAAATACAATGCCAATGTCAATATCTGTAAAGTAGAGGGTGATACTATGTATGTACGCACCTATGAACGTGGGGTAGAAAATGAAACACTGGCATGCGGTACAGGTATGGTAGCGTGTTTCGTGCGCAACCACAAGGAGGACAAAGTGCCCGATATGGTAAAAGTCCATCCAAAAAGCGCTGATGAACTTTATGTAAGTTATGAAAATGGGGTATATCGTTTTGGAGGGAAAGTGACCAAAACATTTATTGCAGAGACTATTGACTAGGAGAAGAGATGCGTAAGATAATACTATGGGTTTGTTTTGGGGTAATGCTTTGGTCAAACGAGTTTGATCAGGCAGTGGAAGATTACAATAGGGGGAGTTACATTAAAGCATTGAACACGTTTTATGTTTTGGCAAAAAAAGGTGATCCCCGGGCACAATACAACGTAGGGATGATCTATGCTACCGGCAAGGGTGTCAAGGCAGATATTGCTGAAGCAATGCAGTGGTATGAAAAGGCGGCAAAACAGGGAAACAGCGCTGCCCAGTATAATCTTGCACAACTCTATTATCAAAAAGGGCAAAATGGTGAATCCCATGCCTATGAAAAAGCAAAGTACTGGTATGAAAAGGCTGCAAACAACAACAGAAAAGAGGCATACAATAATTTAGCTTCTCTTTATATGGAAGGTAAAGGTGTAGCCAAAGATAGCAAAAAAGCATTTGATCTTTTTGAGAAAGCTGCCAAATTCGGAGACAGTGCGGCACAGGTAAATGTCGCTGTTCTCTATGCTTGGGGAGATGGCATCACACACGATAAAATGAAAGCCTATGAAAACTTAAAAAAAGCGTTAAATGCTGGCAAAAGTGAAGCGAGTGAATATCTTGACAAGCTTTGTAAAGAGAGTGCTTGGGTCTGTCGGAATTGACAGGCAAAGCCTTTTTTTAGTTCTTTTTGTATATACTTTCGACCTGACAACAGATATGATCGCGTAACTCAGTTGGTAGAGTACTTCCTTGACATGGAAGAAGTCGTTGGTTCAAGTCCAATCGTGATCACCATTTTCACCATACTTTTTCCTTTATTTGTCGTTACTGCACTCGTCATGTACAGGAGTAGACTTCCTCACTTGCGCCTAGACTAAAGAAAAAATTATGGTGAAAATTCCTTTCATGTTTTTTATCCGGATTCTTAATTCATCTTTATCCAACTTTTAGCTATAATAATCGCATTTTTAGTGCATGGCATTGTAAGCTGTGACGTATAAAGGCTTAATTTGAGTGAAAATCTTATCGGGTACATGGATGACCAGGGAAATATTATAGACACACAGAGTGCAGGAGAGAACTGTACTGCAACACCTATAGAGTATGACAACTCTGAAGCAGCACTGGAGATTATCCGTCACTCTACGGCACACCTGATGGCACAGGCGATCACAGAGCTTTATCCCAACTCTCAGTTTTTTGTGGGACCTGTTGTGGATGAAGGATTCTATTATGACTTCAGAGTTGATGAGCAGATAGGGGAGAATGATCTCAAAGCCATCGAAAAGAAGATGAAAGAGCTTATCAAGAAAAAATATAAGATCGAGAAATATGAGATCAGTAAAGCCGAAGCATTAAAGAAGTTTTCCAATGATGACCTAAAGCTTAAGGTTATGGAGCGTATCGAGGATGATACGGTCTCTATCTATAAGCAGGGGGAGTTTGAAGATCTGTGTAGAGGACCTCATGTGCCAGCCCTTCGTTTTTTACATAACTTCAAACTGACACGTGTGGCAGGTGCTTACCTTGGTGGTGATGAAAATTCTGAAATGCTCACACGTATTTATGGTATTGCTTTTGCAGACAAAGAATCTTTAAAAGCATACCTTACTATGATGGAAGAGGCGAAAAAACGTGACCATAGAAAAATTGGTTCTGAAATGGAACTTTTCATGTTCAATGAAGAGTCAGGAGCCGGTCTTCCTTTCTGGATGCCAAAAGGGGCAAAGCTTCGTTACAAGCTGGAAAGCATCTTGCATAAAGCACATCTCACACGTGGTTACGAGCCGGTACGAGGACCAGAGATACTCAAAGCAGATATGTGGAGAACCTCAGGACACTATGCGTGTTATGGTGATAATATGTATTTGACAGAAATTGATGGACAGGAGTATGGGATCAAACCGATGAACTGTATCGGACATATTCAGATCTTCAAGCAGACACAAAAAAGTTACCGAGATCTGCCATTGCGTTATTATGAATATGGTGTGGTGCACAGACATGAAAAATCAGGTGTGTTGCACGGGTTGCTTCGTGTAAGAGAGTTCACCCAGGATGATGCACATATCTTCTGTACACCGGAACAGATTGCCTCTGAGGTGATTGAGGTGGTTGAATTTGTTGATGCAGTGATGAAACTTTTTGATTTTGACTACACGATGGAAATTTCAACTAAACCGGAAAAAGCTATCGGTGATGATGATGTATGGGAGATGGCAACCCAGGGGCTCAAGGATGCCTTGAATGAAAATAACCTACCGTTTACTATAGATGAAGGTGGTGGAGCCTTTTATGGTCCTAAGATCGATATTAAGATCACCGATGCCATCGGGCGTAAATGGCAGTGTGGTACCATTCAGGTGGACTTTAACCTCCCAGAGCGTTTTGAAGTGGAGTATGTCGATGAAGACAATACCCGTAAGCAGCCAGTGATGATCCACCGTGCGATCCTTGGTTCATTCGAGCGTTTCATCGGTATTTTGACTGAACACTATGCAGGAGAGTTCCCATTTTTTCTGGCACCGACACAGGTGATCTTCGTACCGATTTCTGAGAGTCATACAGCATATGCAAATGCGCTTAAGAAAAAACTCTTGGCTGAAGGGTTAGACTCAGAAGTCTATGACAAGAATGACTCGCTGAACAAGCGCATTAGAACAGCAGAGAAGCAGAGAGTACCGTATGTGGTGGTTATCGGGGATGAAGAGGTAACGAACAATACCGTGGCGATCAGAAACAGAAGAACCAGAGAACAGTATAATCTTACACAAGACGAATTTATGGTAGAATTAACGCAACAACTTCAAGAAGGAAAAATTTGAGTAGACAAAACGATAGAAACAACAGGGGTAGAAAAAAGGCGGATGATACCATCATGAATGATGCGATCAGGGCAAGTGAGCTTAGAGTTCTGGGTGATGATGGAGAACAGTTCGGTATCATCTCCAGAGCAGAAGCACTGAGTATTGCAGAAGAGAAAGGACTGGACTTAGTACTCGTCTCTCCTGATGCAAAACCTCCTGTTGCCAAAGTAATGGACTACGGTAAACACAAATACCAACTGGAAAAGAAGAAAAAAGAGGCACGTAAAAATCAGAAGAAGATCGAAGTCAAAGAGGTCAAATTCTCTTGTAAAATTGCAGAAAATGACATCGCCTATAAAGTAAAACATGCCAGAGAGTTCTTGGAAAAAGGAAAACATGTAAAACTTCGTGTTTTCCTCAGAGGACGTGAGATGGCAAACCCTGAATGGGGGGTTGAGGTACTCAATCGTGTCTGGCCGATGCTTGAAGATATCGCCCAGCTTGAATCTCCTGCAAAGCAAGAAGGGCGTTATATCAATATGTATGTGACCCCTCTTAAAAAATAAAATACCCCACTTTTAGCCACCACCTCCTTTTGAGGTGTAGCATCTCTTTTTTTATGCATAAAAATAATATTTTTATTACAATTTGTGAATTTCATGTAAAAAAACATGATATTTTAATATTTTTTGACATTTTTACTATATAATAATCAAGTTAGCAATGATAAAGCCAAACTTACTGTGAAGTAAGGACGGAAAGCCACGGATCTCTCCCCTTTAAAAGACAGACCGCCGGGTTACCATAAATTTTATGCTATATGAGTTAGGATTTTGGAGTACCCGATGAAAAAGATTATACAACAATGGTTAAAGCTACTTACACTTACTATATTTACTACAATTTTTGCAACTTCTTTACATGCTGTTGATATAGAATTGGATAATACGATCACCAAAACAAACGGAGATGGTAATTTAGCTACCTGTTCGGCAGGTGATATTTACCGTTTGGGAACAAACGCAACATATAACGGACAAGCACTTGATCTTCTTATAGAAATAACGGCAGAAGATAATGAATATGATCAAATTACTCAAAGTGGTAATTGTATTGATGTTGATAGTGGAGTCCTTGAAACAAGATTAAGAGACCGAGATGCTGATGATAATCTTGCATACATGGATCTTAAAATAACAGTAGTTGAGCAGGGGACAACAACGCCAGTTGAAGTAGACAGAATAGTTTTTACCGGATTTGACCTTGATAAAAACAATGCTACAAGCGGTGAATATGTTACCGGTACAGATGATATTTATATGATAGCTCCAAGTAGAGCATATATACAAGCTGATGGGAACTCGGATGTGACTTATGCTGAAGGAAGTTATGGTTCCGGATACGATGTAAAATTACAAGGTAGGGATAACGGTAGTAATTCTGACTGTGATGATACAGCTGCAAGCCCAGAAGTAGCATGTAGAGGGGGAGGTATTGCTATAGTTGGTCCAAACGGTCCTAATAAAATATCTTCTGTGAATCTTAGGGTATCTAATGACAATGCCTATGGAGATACGGATCATGCTTCTGCCTATAGATTAATAGATATTTCATTTAAAGAAGTAGATTTTGAAGCAATTCTAATAGATCATGATGATCATGGAGATATACCATCAAGTTATGGAGATGCAAGACATCAATCGACTGTTTATACGGTACTAGGCTATGGTTTTCCAGCAGATAATGAGGCTGCGCAATATTCTACGAATGCAGATGCAGACGATGATCCAGATACAGGAAATATTAATTTTGATGACGAAGATGGAGTACGTATAGGTAGTCAGCCTACAGTAAGTTCTGAACTTAATATGACAGTAGGTTTTGATTATGATCTTAATGTAACTTCTATAGGAACAGGATATTTAAGTGTATGGATAGATTTAAACAGTGATGGAGATTTTGCAGATGCAGGCGAGCAATTACTTTCAGATCATGCTATCTCCAGTACTGTAGCCGTTGAAACAATTATCCCTATAAGTGTTCCGAGTGATAACTATACAGGACAATCTTATGTAAGATTTAGATTTTCAGAAAATACCGGAGTTGGATATTCCGGAGACGGAGGAAAAGGTGAAGTTGAGGACTATACTGTATTTTTTAAACCGGCTGGAAATATAGTTGGGCATATCTATGATGATCAAAACGGAAACGGTGTTCAAGATGGTGGTGAACCTGATCTCGTGGATGTAAATGTAACAATAACAGCAGCTAACGGAGAAGTTCAGACTGTTGCAACCAATGCTAATGGTGACTATAATGCAAGTGCAGTTGCAGTGGGAGATGCTACTGTAGATATAGATGAAAGTACGTTACCCGCAGGTACGGTGCAAATTGAAGGTGGGGATCCTACTACCGTAACTATTAATGCTGATGTAGATAACTTTGAAGAGAACAACGGTTTCTATACTCCTGCAAGCGTGTCAGGTATAGTGAAAAATACAGCAGGTTCCGGTATCGGTGGTGTTACGGTGGAGATTAAGGATGCCGGGGGGAATATTGTCAACGATTTAAACGGGAACCCCCTTATAACGACAACTGCTGCAGATGGAACTTATAGTTTTACAAATGTCCCGGCAGGAAATTATGATATTGTTGAAACAGATCCGCCGAATCATGTTTCAACACTTGATGGAGATACTTCTGCGGACGGTGATACGAATGCCAATGGAAATACTAATGACAATAAGATTCCGGTTACATTAACTTCGGGCAAAAATGATACAGATAATGATTTTGTAGATCAGCCTGTAGGATCTGTTTCAGGAACGGTGAAAGATACAGGTGGTACTGGGCTAGGAGGAGTAACTGTAGAGATTAGAGATGCCGGGGGAAATGTTGTAAATGATGCCAACGGAAATCCTCTGACAACAACCACGGCTGCAGACGGAACCTATAGTTTTACAAATGTTCCGACAGGTGACTATAATATAGTAGAGACCGATCCAGCAAATTATATTTCAATATCAGATGCCGATACGACAGATGATGGAGACACCAATGCAAACGGCAATACCAATGATAATAAAATTCCTGTTACGGTAACGGTTGGTGAGAGTGATGCAAATAATGAGTTTGTGGATCATCTTCCTATAGCACCTAGCGCCGTCAACGATACAGCCAGCAATCCAAACCCAGCAACACCGGCAAATCCAACAACATTATCCACTATAGACAATGATACAGATCCAGAGAATGATATCAATGCAAGTACAGTGAATATCACCACTGCAGGTGCGACCGATACCGATGGTGACGGAGATAATGACAGCTTGGTAGTAGCAGGAGAAGGAACCTGGACAGTAGATAATGCTACCGGTGATATTACCTTCACGCCAGAAGCAGGATTCACAGGCGATCCGACACCAATTACCTATAATGTAACAGACAACACAGGGCTTACCTCAAACGATGCAACGGAGACAGTGGATTACCCGCAAACGGCTCCAACAGCAGTCGATGATACACAAGCAGGTGTGACAGGTACACCGACTACAGTCAATGCTATTGGAAACGATACAGACCCAGAAGATGATATCAATGCAAGTACAATCAACTTCACAGATCCGGCAGCCACAGATACAGATGGTGACGGAGATGCAGATCAGCTGATCGTACCGGGAGAAGGAACATGGCAAGCCAATCCAGACGGAACCGTGACATTCACGCCAGAAGCAGGATTCACAGGCGACCCTACACCAGTACCATATACAGTAACAGATAACACAGGATTAGAGTCTAACCCTGCAACGATTACGATTGATTATGGTCAAACTGCACCAACAGCAGTGGATGATACACAAAGCAATCCAAACCCAGCAACACCGGCAAATCCAACAACATTATCCACTATAGACAATGATACAGATCCAGAGAATGATATCAATGCAAGTACAG
>FPHD01000019.1_pt1 | contig 25715 bp, 26 predicted proteins | sample 1057311 | NCBI WGS metagenome assembly FPHD01 (sample SAMEA4473313, study PRJEB15554) | hydrothermal vent metagenome | biome: marine basaltic hydrothermal vent biome; feature: marine hydrothermal vent; material: water | place: Pacific Ocean | collected 2011-06-14/2011-07-23 | depth 1199 m | reverse complement strand
GGCAGTACCTGAAGATGTAGGTTGTAGCAATGAAGTGTGTGTTGATGCACCAAAGTGTCAAAGAACAGTCATTTATGAAGATGGCACAGCAAGAGAAGTAAAAAGTTTTGGTGGTACCCCGGACAAAGGATGTGGTAAATTTATACCTAGAAAAGATAAAGAAGAGAAATAGTTACTTCTCCTCTTTTAAAGAAAATTTTCCGATCTCCTCCAAAAATGTTGTAGCATATGATCCTTTGGGCAGGTAAAATTCAACGATGAGTTTTTTACTCTTGGCATCATACTCTGTCTCCACTTTTTGTGGCCAGATCCAGGCAAAGCGTCTGTCACCTTTGAGTGCAGTGAGTTCACTGTCATCATAGGGTTCTTCCAAATGATAGGCATCTGATTTGGCACGTTCTGCCCGATCTCCGCATAATAAACCAGTTGGGCTTAATTTCTTTTGGAAAAAGGCTTGTGAGGCTTGGTACATATCTTTGACATAATTGAGCTTACCATAAGGGTAGGGCATCACTACATCCCCCAAAAAGAGTTTGAAAATCTGGGGTTGTTTAGCCAATACTTTTACCAATTCTTTAGGATATTTGAGTTTTTTAGCAGCATCCTCTACACTGTTTGAGCTGATAATAGTTGAGAGTTTGACTCTTTGTCCAAGCCACTTGTTAAAAAGATGGCTTTGGTAGGCAGAAACAAGGAGCTTTTCTTTGCTCCCTTTAAGCTTTTTACCGCTGATGGCTATCTCTTTTCCCTGAAGGTAGGAACGGCTGTCTTCTCCAAAGCGTTGGTATCCGTAGTAGTTTGGTATCCCTTTGCTTTGCATCATTTTGGCTGTGGTATTGAAAAACTTTGCATCTTTCTCATTGATTTTGTGCAGAATAATAGAAAATTGATTTCCTTTTAAATGTCCTATTTTAATGGGAGCCTTGTTGTAGGTACGTTCCAGTATCTCTATTTTCTCTGTGGTAAGATTCTTGTTGAGCTCTTTTTCTCTATTTTTCGGAAGAGAAATATACTGTATGGTAGTGGCATTTTTGTCTTTAAGTCCTGCATAGCCAATGTCACGTTCTTGCAAGCCCGTAGCTTTTGCCAGTACAGTAATAAGCTTCCAGGTACTCATATCTGTTTTTTTGATCTTGAGTATGAGAAAGTTTCCTGTGCCTGTAAAACTGTAAAGAGGGATCTCTTCCACGAAAAAACGTTCTATGGTCTGTTTAAAGTCGAATTGTAAAGGGGTATGGGTATAAGCATAATTTTTAATGTGATTCATAAAAGGGATTATAGCAGATTGTACAGGCAAAAGCCCATACTGGAAGTTTTATTTGATCAGGAATGAGATCTTTGCATTGATACGGTATTGGACGATCTTGTCTCCATCTACTTTGGCACTCATATCTACAATATAGATAGACTTGATTCCTTTAATGCTTTTACTTGCAGCTTTGACAGCTTTAGCGGTTGCATCTTCCCATGATTTGTTTGATTGAGATAATACTTCAATAACTTTTACTACTTTTGACATTTTCTATCCTTTTTTTAAATCTTAGTTTACCTAGTATATCACTTTTTTGCTTAACACAATTTAGATATAACTTTATCAAATTTTCAATAACCCTTGCATGTTTTATAAAAAGGTTACCTCTTATTATTCCTTTTCTTTAACAGTGATGGTGCAGAGACAAAATCATATCCTGCATTACGAAGCCCATCTATGATCATCCCAAGGTCATCTGTTCCCAAATATGGATGATAATAAAAACTTGCTATACCATCTCTTACTACTTTTAATTTCTTGGCAAAACGAATGGTATCTGCAGGTGTAAGCTTTCGATATCCTGCATTTGGGGCATCTTCGATATTATGGATATTTTCCGGGATGATAGTGGAGCCATACATATCATGTTTAATAATATAGGGGAAAAATTGTCCAACAAATTTATATTTTTTTGTCATATCGTTACTGTTTTCATTTGGATAGTAAAGTACTCTTGCATATTGCACTGGGAACAGTTCTCTTATCGCTCTGTATTGATTTGGACCTGCCATATAGTGTGGAGCTTCCCATGCAAATGCTTTAATACCAAGTTGCTTTAAAATGGACTTTGCTTTGTACATTCTCATATAAGCGTAGAAACCTGAATCATTCATTGTAGGAGAAAGATAACTATAAGAGAGATTACTGTTTTCAACCACTCTCATAAATTCAAAATCATCTCCCGATAATCCATTATATGGATTTTGTATATTTCCGTATTGATGGGTAAATCCATGTGCGACCACATCGATCAATCCTTCTGAATATAGATCAGATAATATTTCCCCTACAATAGAATCAGAAATTTTAATCGTTGTAGGTATTCCGTCATTCTCTATACCGAATGGATCTTCATACTGTGAAATTGCAGCAACAGAGAACCTTACTTTTTTCTCACGTGCTAAATTGGCAATATGAAGAAGATCGTAGATATCCGTCCTTGCATCAACATCTTCCAAACGCATGATTGCTTTATGAGACACTTTATGGTAAATACCAAGCATATCATGTAAAAGATCCGAAAAGGCAAGATATCTGTCTTCTTCTGACATGTATGTAAAAGGAATGTCTCCTACAAACCAGAAATGGTTTCCTTTGATAATATAAGGGTCTGGAGTTCTGTTTGGAAGAAGTGTAGAATATGCTTCTGCATAAATTTTTGTTTTATTATTGTCTAAAATATTAACTCTGTTCAGTTCCAATGCACAGGCATATCTATTGTCTCCTTCATCTAAACACAATGAGACATCGGCACCAGGTGTTGCAAAAGGAATCACACCTTTATATAGTTCAGTATCTTTATATTTAACTCTGTTATATTTGATAGCAGGATTTGTATATTGGAAGGTGAAACCGAATTTTTCACCCATAGTTGTATTTCCCCATTGGTTGACATCCCAGGCAGCTTTTAAAAGGTTCAGGTTATAGTTGATCCAAATAATATTTGCATTACGGGTTGCTACATCTTTGAAAAATCTTAAATAAGCATTTTTCTCTGTACTTCCTTCTGCATAGTAATTTAAGGGATTAAAAGTAGTACCCAGATAGAAGACAGCTTTTTGATTTTTCATATGCTTTGATCTGTATTTTATGACAGGTTCAATGCGGATCTTGACATTAAAATGCCCTAAAAGGTTTTTTAACAAAATGGCATGGGTTTTCCCCGTATCTCCATAGGGACCGGCATTGTCATAGAGTACTAAGACCTTTTGCTTTTTAGTATGTTTGGCTAGTTTGATATGATGATGACCTTTGTGTGGGTGAGAGGATGCTGTAAGCGTCGATAAAAAGACTATCCCCAGTATTACATATAGTTTAGCAATATAGTTTAGCATGCGTTACTCCTTGTGAGTTAAAGATGGTAAGCAATGAAAGAGATTATTAAGAAAAATAGATAACCCGGCATTGCTTTCATTCGCAACTCGGCTATCTTGCAAGAAGACCCGTAGCTTTCTGTCCCTACCTTACGATAAGTTTAGCATTGCTTTATTATAGCAAAATAAATTTTGTACATACCTAAATATTACTATTCATTTTAACGGTAAAGTGCTATTGTAGAAACCAATACCCTTTTATTTTAGACTTAAATTTTAATGTAGCTGACTATATTTTATTTTCTTTAATATAATGTTGAAGAAAATCTTTATTAAAAAAATATCTCCATGAAAAAAGTACATTATTCTTATTGCTACACTTATGCTGTTTTAGATAAATGTCATAATCGGCTTTAGGTATTTTCCCGCTAAAAGAAAAAAGCTCGATAATGGGAAACCACTGATGATCATATACTTTTGAAAAGACCTTGAAATATGTTTGACATTTTTGCGGTGTGACCAAACCTGCACCTACGCCGCTTTGCAGCAAAAGTATCCATTTTTCAGGAAGTGCGGTATTGAGCAACTTTGCATATGCATCAGGCGCTGTTTTGTTTGAGAAATATGCTGAGATCATGATCTTTTTGTTAGGTGTCAAGGCGTCCAAAGCATGATCAAGTTGATGCAGATACTCTGTTAGGGCTTTGTGGCGTATATTGTCTTGCCATGCTTCATCATTGATCTCATCGTAAATGTACCAACCTTTAAAAGCTTCATCTTTATCAAGTTGAAGAGATAATGTTCGTGCTGTTTCCAGATTGATACGATATAACTTTTTTAGATAGATTTTAATATCTGTTCTCTTTTTCTCGATCTTTTTAAAATATTCAGGATCGGCATAGAGACCAAAGATGAGCCCGATTTTGTATTGTTTCGCATATTTCAGAATGTTTCCGATCCAATAAGGATGTTTTTCATAAAAACGGTGTGCACCATAACTTGTCCACTGAATAATCACTGTTTTAAAACCTTGTTGGGAAAGAAGTTTAAATCTTGATTCCCAGTTTGGATAGATAAAATCTTTTTCCTGGGGTTGATACATTATCGATTTTCCCGGTTGTTGCGCATTGGCGAAGAAAAACAGAGAAAACAAAAAGGTTAAAAAGAATTTCATATTTCCATACCGTTAAAATAAAAGCTCAAGCATCATTTGTATTTGATCATCATTTTTGTAATTGGTTTTATAGGCTTTTCGTGCTTCTACACTGGCTCTTCCTGTATAGGCATGAGATCTGTATTTCTCTTCATCCAGCCAGAACAGATAGGAAAGCCCCATACCAATATCATAATTATACATACTTTTCTTAGTATTATTATCATTGTCATAAGTGATACTCGCACTTATATACGGCATCCAGGCATTTTGATAATTTATTTTTTGCATATATCCCTGTTCATATTTTGAATAGAAACGGTAAGAATCATGCTCAAAGAAATACGCTATATCGATATAAAGACTTTTAAACCATTTGTTTTTGAGTGCCGGATCAAAACTATAGTCATCAAAGAATTTTCCACTTACACGCATTAAGACATCATCTCTGCTCTTTGAACCGCTTTTGATCAGTTTTTCTACTGAGACTACGATCATCGTGTTATTTGTGACCTGATAAGATACCCCTACACTGGGTTGTGTTGTTCCCTCAGCCATAGTGATGTTTTTATTTTTTATACCTACTGCTGTATTGAGATAGAATTGTAGTCTGTCTGTATAGGAACGAGGTGTATAACTTAATCTAAGTGCTGAATAGCCTCCTATAGTATCATCAGTGATGATCGGTGAAACATTACCCACTGCTCTGTTGCTGCTTACATAAGCAAAATAACCTGTAAAAGAGTCCTCCATATATTTGATACTTCTTTTTAAGTTATATTTCTCTGATGCTGTACCTGTACCTTCTTTCTCCAAAAGATCCAGGGATCGTTTAAAACTATTCACAGCATGTTCATGATGTTTCAGCTTAACTTCACTGTACCCGAGTGCCTTATAATATTGGGGATCTTTCTGATATTTTAAAGCCTTTTTAAATGCCAAGGCAGCTTCTTTATCTTTACCGTACTTTTGATACCAATATCCGATCTGGGCATAATACTTTGCTTTATCTCTGGTATGCGGGATGATCTTTTTAACGTAGGTGATCGCATCTTTATATCTTTTTTCTTTGGCAAGCAAATTGGCATAGCGATAAAGAGTATCTGTATTGTTCTTCCCATATTTCAAAGCTTTCCGGTAATAGGCAAGTGCCTGGCTGTTATCATTTTTCAGTTCAGCCAATTTTGCTTTAAGCGTATAGTATTCACTTTCATGACGTACAACCGGCCGAGACAGTCCGGAGAGGTATCCTCTGGCTCTCTTTGCATCATCCATTAGTAACGCCAGCTTGGCTGCTTTTAAGATAATTTGTTTTGAATGCTTATGTTTTAAATATTGATCCCAGTAGTATAGCGCTTGTTTATACTCTTTATTTCTACTATACAGTTCTCCCAATACGTTGGCCAATTCATACGCGTTTGGATGTAGTTTATAGGCTTTTTGAAAATAGTGACGTGCCTGGCTGTAGTGCTTTGTTGCATAATAATTTTCTGCAATAATTTTATGTGCTTCAAAATTTCTGGGATCTTTTTTCAGCACTCTGCTCAGCATTTTATTTGATACACCATACTCCTTGTATCTACCGAATTCATAAGCAAGTGTCAAGAGCTCTTTTTTTGAAAGTTCTTTCATCCGGCTCATATCTGTGAGTATTTTTTTGACTTTATGAATATTCCCTCTTTTTTTTGCATCTCTTAAAAGTGTCATCATGGCATTGAGCTTCTCTTTGCCTGCTAAACAGTTAAAAGGGTAATCCAACTCAAGACGTTTTAACACACGCCTGGATTTTTGTTTTATGTCCAAAAGCGGAAGAAGAAGCTTTCTGTCACACATGCTGCTTGCATTTGCCAGCAAAAGTGATTCTTTCTGCTTTGTATATCCTTTGGTCTTATCATATAAAAAAAGTAATCTTTTTCTGTATTCTTTTGTCGGATTCGCTGCATACAATGTTTCCAAGATGCGTATAGCTTTGGCATTACTGTTTTGTCTATGGTACTGATAGCTGATAAATGCTTTTTGTTTTGGACTTAGGCCTGTCAACGCAGAGAGGTTATCGAGGATAGTCAGAATTTTATTTCTCTTATTTCCCATTTGTGCATATGTCTTAATAAGTGTTGATGAAAAATTGAATTTTTCGTCTTTGCTAAGTCCCTGATAGGGATAATACTGTTTTAAGATCTTAAATGCTTCACCACGCTCTTTATTCATATAGAGCAGTTTTTTCAGGTCAGCGGCGTCTTTGTTAGCCTGATACTCTTTCGTATAAAGTACTTTTATCTTATCTTTCCTGCCCGCTTTTTCATAAAGGTAAACCAAGCGCTTTCTGTTGGAAAGATTTGGTTTAGAGTGGTAAATTTTTTCCATTGTTTCTGCCGCACTTTTGAACTTTTCATCTTTTATGAAAACCAACATCTGCTGTTCGTATTTTTGGATGGAGTTATCCATAGTATTGATGATCCCAAGTGCCTCTTTCGTACGACCATTATCTCTAAGTATGTCAGCCCAGACGATACGCTTTTTATTTAAATGAACATCTTTTTTGCATTTTTTCAAATAAAAGGAGATCTCCTGTGTCGCTTCATCCAACATCTTTTTTTCCAATAACAATGCTATGATATTGGAAGTCTCCGGATGGCACATTTTATTTTTTGAAGTATGCAGCATTGAAGGTAAATATTTTTGTACAGCCTGTTTATTATTCGATAATATAGCTGACTTGAGCAGTATCATATCTTTTTGGAATTTTTCCTCTTTCTTTAAAGCTGAATCATCCGAAATCGATGAAGCAAGCTTGTATGCTTCTGCATATTTCTTTTGACCATAGAGTAAATTAATTTCATAATATTTGGCATATAGCACAGGTTTAACAGTATGAACATAACGTTTTGCACAGCTGAAATCTTTTTTTTGCAGACATAAAGTAACCAACATTTTTGAAGCTTCAGGATCGGAACTGTCAATTTCCAAAACCTTTTTCAGTAATTTTTTTGCCTTGTTCAGCTCACCTTTGGCAATAAAGTTTTTTGCTTTTTCCATACGGGGATAAGTTCTGTATTCTTTAAGGTCATTTCCCATATTGTCTATTGTTTCAGTTACAAAGTTGGCATGTAAAACTGTAGTACAACATAATAAAGCTGCTACTTTAAGAAGTTTCATATATAGATCCTTTGCAGTTGACCTGCAGGCAGAAAACCAAAATACTGGCAACTGGTTATAAGGTCATCCCCCGTTTGCTCACGATGAGACAAAATTTGAGGCATGATATTTTTTGGAAGCATTTTATGTTTCAGGATCATCTTCAACTGCCTGAACTCATCCATACTTAAATCTTTAAAGAGTGTTTGATGCTGCAAGGACTCAATGGTACTTGATTTTGTAATGAAAAGTTCAATGTTGTTTTTCAATACGCTTTCACATTTGTCCACAACAACATCAACGACTTGTCCTGATGAAACAAAAGGTTGTATGCCGTTGTGTTTTTTTAAGATCAGTATGTCATGTTCCAACAAGATATACGGATCTGCTTTTTTGATCGCACTATGGTCAAGCTCATCTGCTCCGACATCGATATATTCGAGATCATTTTGAATGGAAAGAAGTTTTGTCAGGTCTTCTTCATTAAGTATGCTCTTTTCCATCAATATCATTCCCAATGGTTTATGTGTCACTTTTTGTTCCTCAAGTACTTTATCCAGTTCGGTATGATCCAGCAGATTATGTTCTAAACACAATTCACCCAATCGCATACTTAAAGTAGTATTGACAGGAAAGTCATGAGTTGTTTTATCCCAAGAGAGATTGTTTACACCGGATTTAATATTTAAAACCTGAACTGTTGCCCGCCACATGGCAAAAATATTAATAATATTTCCCCAAATGATCCTCGGTACACTCAGTAATGCACCCCTCACACCAAAATTCAAATAGGTAAAATACATTCTTTGTACAACACGGTTTAAAAGAAAAAATGCGTTAAGAATAAGCAGTGTCCAAAGGAAGCTTCCCGGTGGTACAAGCTCAGGATACCACCATGTATCAGTGGTCATTTTTGCATAGAACATCATGATCAGGACATTCAAAACTAAAAAATATGCCAGTAAATTTGCCAAATTTGTGAAAATAGCTTTTCTGTCACGAAAAAGTATATATTTTGTTGCCAAACCGGGATAATTCCACCCTATGCTTTTCCAGCCTTGAAAAACGATCCCTATGATCCATCTTGATTTTTGTCTCACGGCAGTAGAAAAAGTGGATGGGAAAAACTCTCTTACGGCAACAAGTACTTCTTTCTTGCGAGTCACAGGCTTGCCAAAAGCATTTTTGGCAGTATATTCAATTGTAACCGGTACTCTGGCAAAGATAAGCTTCATATTTTCTCTGAAAAGTTCAAATCCAAGATTGTAGTCTTCCGTGAGTGTCCCCAAAATAAATACTTCTCCATCATGCAATTCTACGAGTTTTTTGATTGCTTTACGACTCAATGCAGTACCCACACCGGCACTGGGGACAAACCCCAAGATACTCTCACGTACCAGCATGTCTTTTCCATGTGTTTCAGCAAATTCGTCTTCATAGTGACCCGCTGTAAATTCATACCATTTTCGCTCAAACGGAACAACAGGTACCTGTATGAGGTCATTTCCTTTTCCCAACAAATGGTTAAAAAGCTTCAATTCCAAGGGATGTATCACATCTTCCGCATCATGCAAAACAAAAGCTTCAAATTCAATGTTATGTCTCTTCTCAAACATAAAGATCTGCTCGATCACATTATTCAGGCAGTCAGATTTACTGGTAGGACCCGGGTCATGCGTCACGACTTTATGTACATTATGATAGTGATTGACAACCTGGTCAACCTCTGCTTGCGTATCAGGATCATTAGGGTAGGTACCTATAAAAATATGATAGTTATAATATTCGAATGTTGATGCTGCCAAAGCGGCCATTTCTGCAACAACACCGGTCTCTTGCCACGCTGGTACCATAATGGCAATGGGTTTTTCTTCATTTTTGTAAAGTTCATTCACATTGAAGGGCGGATGTTTTTTATAAACAGTTATTTTACGCCATACACGACGGATCCAATAATAACAATCAATAAAAAAGTCATCTAAACTGCTAAGTAAAATAATAATAGCTGCAAAATAGATCAAATATTTGATTATAAGCCAGTATATTCCAAAAAAGTCTATAAATTCCATCTTTTGATCAGCTTCCTTGCATAACAGATAAATATCATTATTTTAGTCATCTGCAACTCGGCTATCTCATAAGAAGACCCGTGGCTTTCTGTCCCTATCTCACGATAAGTTTAGCTTGATGCAATTATATACACATATGAATTAAATGTATAATAGATTTTTAAAACTATTTTTTGATAAATTGTAAACATAGCTATCTGGTAACACTAGGTTAATATATTGGTAATGCGTGGGCAAGTATATTTATTGGATATTTTATGGCTAGGAGATATTGCTAACCACATTTCCCCGGAGCACATTTCATACCCCCGCATTTTCCTTCCAGTTTACTTTTGATACTGCCTGAACGCATACTGTTGATCATCTCCTGGGTCTCTTTGGGATGAGCTACGAACTGGTATCCTTTATATAATGTGTAAATTCCATAGAAGACTACCAGCATGGCTGCCAGTTTCATCATGGTACCGCGTAGATTTCCTTTTTGAAGAAATTTGGTCACAGTACCCAGGAAGAAGAGTGCAGGGATGGTCGCCAGTCCAAAAGTAGCCATGACAACAGCACCCCACAAAGGACTTGCTGTACTTGCAGCAAAGATGGCAAAAGAGTAGACCAGTCCGCAAGGTATGATGCCATTAAGCATCCCCAAAAGATAGAAACTTTGTAAAGATTTGCTTCCTATGAGTTTTCTAAAACTGTTTTGGAACCACCCTTGTTTGGAAACAGACCATTCTGCAGAGTTGAGGAATTTGAGGTTTCCCAGTAAAGAGAGCCCTGCAAGCACCATAAGTAGCCCTGTAAGAAGAAAAAGCACTCCTTTTGTGGTAGGTGTGAACGCGATGGCACGTCCAAGGAGTCCGAACATGGCTCCTAAAACAGTATAAGTAGTGACACGTCCAAAATTGTAGGCAAGGTGTGAAATGGTCTGTCGTCCCCATGAACTGCTATGGTCTATTTTTGTAGAACTATAGGCAACGACAATACCTCCACACATCCCGATACAGTGTCCTACACTGCCTAAAAAAGCAGTACTGAGGATAATGACAAGGTCAATATTATTCATTTATATGTCTCTTTGATGGAAAAATTATATAACTATAGTGTTTTTTTGTTAAAATGGTGTTAATTCGTATCATACCAAGGAAAATATTTATGTATAAAGCTTTCAAGCGTCGTTTTATCAAAATGTTCAGAGAGTTTTTGATCTACCATAACAGTTCGCTGGAGTTTCGAGCAAAACTGTTGACACTGATGGTCTCTGCCAATGGTGAGATAGATGAGTGTGAAAAGCAGAAACTCAAAGAGATAGCCCACTCCATCTATAGTGATGATCAGGAACGTGCTGAACTTTTGATAGATACGGTAAATGAATACCATAACAAGATCATTAACAGTAACGGGCTTGATTTTGAACATCTTATTCAGATCGTTGCAAAAGAGACAAAAGAGGTAAAGCGTTTCTGTACGAAGATCGATATGGAAGTACTCAGGCAACTTCAAGAGTGTACAGATGAAGAGGATGAGGAGGAGTGGTTGTTTCAACAGCGTATCCTTGAATTCCTTCAGAATTTGAAAGATGAGTGCAGGGTATAAATATGGAGTGGTATAGGTTTATAATCTCAGGAAGAGTACAGCATGTCTATTATAGAAAGTTTACTGCGCAGTCATTAATGAAAAAGCAGTTCAAAGGATATATCCAAAATCTTTCTGATGGTACGGTGGAAGTGGTAGCAGAAGTGTTTGATGATGAATTCGATACATTTATGCAGATACTCAAAGAGGGTTCACCTCTAAGCAGTGTTGAAGATATAAAGTATGAGATCCTTGATGATGCGCAGTTTAATACAGACGGATTTGAGATAAGGTATGAGTAATGGCTAGTGGATGGGGTTGCCAGTTTATGGGGCAAAACGGCGAGATCAAAGAGTGGTGTATGAAGCTGCATCATGTGTGTGAACCTGGATGCAAAGGATGTATTATTGCAGGAAAAGTAGAGTTCTCACAGCCCAATGTTTCTGAAGAACAGGAGCGAAGGGTAAAAAAGAGAAGTGATAACCCGTTGGCAGAGAAATAGTCTACTATATCATCTCCTTCCCGAACTTAGCCTTTAACTTTGCCAATTTAGGTGGTATAACTGCCATGCAATACCCTTGCATTTTATTTTGACGGTAGTAGTCCTGGTGGTAGGCTTCTGCTTTGTAGTAGCATTTTAGGGGTTCTATGGTTGTCACTATGGGGTTAGAATAGTCATTTTGTGCCGCTTCCAGTGATGCCTCGGCAGCTTCTTTTGTCTCTTCATCTGTGTAGAGGATGGTAGAGCGGTACTGCGTACCTCTGTCTGCACCTTGTTGGTTGAGTGTCGTAGGGTTGTGTACCACAAAGAAGATGTCTAGGAGGGTGTCGACCGTGATGATGCTGTCATCATAAGTGATTTTGATGACTTCAGCATGTCCTGTCTCACCTGTACATATGTCTCTGTATGTTGGGTTGTCAGTATGCCCGTTGGCATAGCCGCTTTCCACATCGCTCACCCCTTTAAGCAGTTCAAAGACCGCTTCTGTACACCAAAAACATCCGCCGCCGACTATGAGTTCTCTTTTTGCCATTTTAGTCCTTTTGTTTGGAAGTGGAGATTTTAGTTCCACTTCTGTCTTTTATTTACCTTTGAGTGGGACTAAAGTTCCCACTTCCGGAGTGATTTAATTATTATTAACTTTTTCATCTGTATCTTTGCTATAATACCTAAGAAAAATAAATAGCTGGAGGTTTTTCATGAATGTAAATGTTGTATGTCCACATTGTCTCAAAGTGAATCGTATTCCCCAAAAAGAGTCTTATACCAAAGCAAACTGCGGTGCCTGTAAAAAATCACTGCTTGACAGTAAGCCTGTTTCGGTTGATGGTGCTAAACTCGGCACATTTTTGGCTAATTCTGAGATCCCTGTGGTGGTAGACTTTTGGGCACCATGGTGCGGTCCCTGCCTACAGATGGCTCCGTCATTTGAAGAGGCTGCTTTAAGTATGCCTCTTCAGGCACAGTTTTTGAAAGTCAACACTGAAGAGCAGCAGGCTTTGGGTGCGCAGTACGGAATACAGAGTATCCCCACACTCATTATGTTCAAAAATGGTAAAGAAGTTGATCGTATAAGTGGTGCACTTAGTGTCGGTCGTTTGCAAAACTGGGTGAAACAATATATATAAATAAAGTGATGGAATGAGTAAAATATTATTACTGGAAGATGATTCAAATCTTAATGAAACGGTTACCGAATTTCTTGAAGAACAGGGCTATGATGTTGTTTCGGTCTATGATGGATATGAGGCACAGGAAAAACTTTATGAAAGTAAATATGACCTGTTGCTTTTAGATATCAATGTTCCGGGAATTGACGGGCTTGATCTGCTTAAAGAGAGTCGCCAAGAAGGTGTAGTGGCTCCTGCCATTTACATTACTTCCATGGACTCTGTAGATGATCTTGAACGTGGATTCGAGAGTGGATGTGATGATTATATTCGTAAACCGTTTGCACTCAAAGAGTTGTTGATACGTGTAGAAACACTGCTTAAGCGTGGTTTTTTTCATGAACAGAAAGAGTTGATACAGATCTCCAAAAATATTGCTTATGATATTAAGAACAATACACTCATGATCGATGGAGAAACTGTTTCCCTTGGAAATAAGGAATCAAGACTTTTAAAACTCTTTATGAAAACAGAGGGAGAGGTCATCGCACATGAACGTATCTACAAACATTTGTGGGATTATGATGAAGAGCCTAGTGATACAGCACTTCGTACCTACATTAAGAATCTTCGAAAGATTATAGGGAAAGAAAGAATTGTCAGTATCAAAAAACAAGGCTACAAATTCCGTACTGAAAAGTGAGAAGAAATCCCTTCTAAGATTTCTGGCACTTTATGTGACCATCATTATTTTTGTGATCACGTTGATCGCTTTGTTTTATTATCAGTCACAGGAAAAGCTGATGTTGGCAGAGAGACGTGCTGAACTCTCCAAATATGCTTACATCCAGACTAAAAGACTTAAAGTACTGCACCACTATTTTGATGAAAGAACAAAGTATCCCAGAGATCCTCGTTTTAAAAGTGCTATTTATGATATAGAGTATATGCAGATTTTTTCACTGTTGGAAAATGAACCTGAACACTTTGATAAAGAGATATATATTACGCAAAATAAAAAATATATTCATTTTGTAAAAAGCCTGGATGAGTACTATCTTGGAACCAAATATCTGATTATTGAAGTGAAAGATGATGGTAATTGGAGAAATGAAATATGGAAAAATATCATAGGATACGGACTGTTCGCCTTTTTATTTTTTATGCTGTTTGGTCTTTTTCTGGCAAAACTCTTTTTAAAACCGATGCGTGATTCCATTATGCTGCTTGACCGGTTCATTAAAGATACAACCCATGAACTAAACACACCGCTCTCTGCGATACTGGCAAATATTGAGATGATGGATACCGCAGTGATGATCGACAAGAATAAGAAAAAACTTGAACGTATCAATATTGCAGCAAAAACAGTCTCAGTTCTCTATAAAGATCTGACCTATATGACTCTGGAGCAGGAGAAGAAGAGCGTAGAAGAAGATATAGCTCTTAAGCCTGTTTTAGAGAACAGAGTGGAGTATTTTGATATTTTGGCAAGATCCAAACATATTACATTTGATTTGCATCTTCAGCATGCTACTCTTTTTATGGAGAGACAAAAATTTGTAAGGATCATAGATAATTTGATCTCAAATGCTATAAAATATAATAAACGCGGTGGAAAGATAACGATCATCCTTCAAGAGAATATGTTAAGTATATCAGATACCGGTGTTGGTATTGCGGAAGATAAAATCCCTTTTATGTTCGACCGCTATATGCGTTTTAATCAAAGTGAAGGTGGCTTTGGTGTAGGTTTGAGTATTGTAAAACAGATCATAGATGAATCCGGTTTAAAAATAGAAGTACATTCAAAAGTAGGGGAAGGCACAACGATGATATTGAGATGGAAAGGGGTAAGGGTATGATTAAAAAAATAATCGTTTTGAGTTTGGTCTCCTGCAGTCTGCTATGGGCCGAGAACGCCTATGAACGAAACTGTGTTGCATGTCATCAGGAGCTGCCTACTTCTTTGCAGCAAATGTTCAAACGTTATTTGCTGATGTACAGTGGAGAGAAGAATGTCAAAGCATCGATCAAGCATTATCTTACCTATCCTTCCAAGAGTATTTCTGTGATGTCAGATCTTTTTATAGACACCTACGGCATAAAGAAGCCAACCTATTTGAATAAAGAGGAACTGGATGAAGCAATAGACATATATTGGGATACATTTAAGGTTTTTGGTAAATTAAAATAGATACAATACATCGGGATTATTATACTTTAAGATAATAATATATTATATTACTACAGGGAGTTTGAATGGGAAAGATATTGACGATAGTTGCTTTATCACTTTTTGTTATAGCAACAATACCTACATTAGCAGTTGCAGGACCAAAGAAAGGTCAAAAGTTGTTTAAGAAGAAGTTTCGTAAAAAGTGTGGTTTCTCCGGAGTCCGTTTTGCTAGAAACCATACACAGGCGGAATGGGAAGAGATCTATGACAACGGAAAGTTTCCAGAGGAAGCAAAAAAGATCTGTCCCAGATTAAAACTCAAGAAGATAAAATCTTCCTGGTGGGAAGATGTCTATGAGTTCTCAGAAAAGTATGCCAAAGATGGCATGGTTCCAAAGTGTTAATTTAAGTTTATATTGATTATAAATGTAACTTCCTGAAGCAGTTATCTAATTTCTGCTTCTTCTTTCACACTTTTCCTCACAATCTTTTCACAATTCCATGCTATCATTCAACATCTTAAAATTAAAAGGATGAAAAATGACAAAATTTACTAAATTAGCACTTGCTGCTTTACTTGGACTTGCTGTGTTCTCAACGACTGCTTCTGCAGATGTAAAAAAAGGACAAAAACTTTATATGAAAAAAATGAAAGCTGCTTGTGGTTTTACAGGTGCAAAATTTGCAGCTAAGCATACACAAGATGAGTGGGAAGCGATCAAAGGTGCCGGTAAATTTGCAGAAGAAGCTGCAAAGATCTGTCCAGGTGTGAAAATTAAACCTAAATATATCAATGACATCTATGACTTCTCATATGAGTATGCATCTGATTCAGGTAATGTCCCTTCTTGTTAAGAAGTCAGACAGCCTAAGATACGCTTAAACTCGGAATGTTATAATTTCGGGTTTTAAAAATTAATTTAAAAGGAATTAAAATGAAAAAAATCGCAATCGCAATGTTATTCGCTGGATCAACTCTTCTTATGGCAGACGGTGCTGCAGACTTCGCTAAATGTGCAGGATGTCACGGACAAAATGGTGAAAAAGCTGCTCTTGGTAAATCTGCAATTATTGCTGGTGAAGATGCTGCATCAACTGTTGAAAAACTTAATGGCTATAAAGCAGGTACTCTAAATGCACACGGAATGGGTGCGTTGATGAAAGGTCAAGTAGCTTCTTTAGATGATGCTAAGATCAAAGAACTTGCAGACTATATTGCTACACTTAAAAAACCTGCTAAATAATTTTTAGCTTTACAGTATTTCAAAAGTCTTTTGGCTTTTGAAATACCTGTTTTTTATATCTTTCCCCACATTTCTCTGTTTTACAATTTTATTTTTTATCTATTTCTTGGTGTATTATCACTTGAGCATTTTTTGCTAAGTCTTCCGGTTTTTTCTACACGTATACAGTTATAAAGTGTTTTAGTTGTTGTTGCTTTTAGCACGCAGTCACGTCGGTTATCATTTTTTCTTAGCTGCCTAAGGATATTCATTTTCTTTTTTACCAGTATGACTGAGCCGTCTACCATACTTGCACCGCATTTTCCAGGACCACATTTCATACCGCCTTCAGTGATGGATTTTGTTTTCTCTTTGTCACTGCAACCAGTAAGTAGTAGAGTGACAGTGATCAATGATAAGAGTTTTATTTTGATATTCATATTTTTTCCTTCTGTAGGGTGCTGTGTCCCCACAGCGCCATTTCTATAATGTTAGTTTTTGGTGCCGTCGGGGGACAGCACCCTACGGTTTTTTAATCTATACTTCTCATAGATCTCATAAAAGATCGGGATGAGTAAAAGACTCAATACAGCTGAACTTACAACTCCACCTATCATCGGTGCGGCAATACGCTGCATGACTTCAGAGCCGACCCCTGTGGTGTACATGATGGGAAGCAATCCTGCCAAGATGGCAAATACCGTCATCAGTTTGGGTCTGACTCTCTGTACGGCACCTTCATATATGGCAGCTGAAAGATCTGCTTTAGTGAATTGTTCTGCTTTTTGCTTACGCATCTCTTCTACGCTCTCCTGTAGATAGACTATCATGACTATAGCTGTCTCTGCTGCTACACCAAGCAGAGCCAGAAAGCCTACAATTACAGCGATACTCATGTTAAACTGTAATATGTCTATGTAGATAAGTCCTCCCAGCAGGGCAAACGGCAGGGTAAAGAAAACGATGAGTGTAGGAACCAACTCCCCCAGAGCAAAGTAAATGAGTACTAAAATGACCAAGAGTACGGTAGGAATGATCCATTTTATCTTTTTCATAGCAGATTCCAGATACTCTGTTTGTCCTGCCCATTGGATGTAATATCCATCAGGAAGCCTAATATCTTTCAATGCTTCTATTGCCTCTTTTTTGTACTCTGTCGCACTGACATGGGGTTGTGGTGTAATGTAGACAAAGGTGACCGGGGTAGCCATTTCACTCTTTATGACAGAAGCACTTTCACGGTATTCCACCTTTGTAAAAGTAGACAGAGGCACAAAACCAAGAGGAGTTTTAACCTGTATATTACGTATGTCATCCAAGTTACGCCGTTCTTCCTCTTCAAAACGCAGGGCAATGGGGTAGCGCTCCAAGCCTTTGTACATCGTAGTGATCTTTTTGCCGCCTATGGCAGTAGAAGTGTACTCTTCTATGAGACTTTTGCTGATACCATAACGTTTGAGGGCTTGGATGTCTATGTCAATATCAATGAAAAAACCGGCACTTGCCTGATCGGAAAAGACAGATTGTGTACTTTTCAAGTTACGAAGTCGGCTCTCTATCTTTTGTGCTGTTTTTTGCAAACCTTTGGCATCTTTCCCATAAAGTTTGATCCCTATAGGGGTACGAATGCCTGAGAGCAACATATCGATACGACCGCGTATAGGGTAGGTCCATGAATTGACAAGACCTGGTACCTGCAATGCTTTTTCCATCTGAGCCATAAGCTTTTCATGTGTCATACCTTTTCGCCACTCACTTTTTGGTTTAAAGGTAATGATGGTTTCCAGCATCCCAAGTGGCGCAGGGTCAGTTGCAGAATTTGCCCGTCCTCCCTTACCAAAGACGGTAGCCACTTCAGGAAAACTCTTAATGATCTTATCGGTTTTTTGTGTCAACGCCTTACTTTGAGCTACTGAGATACCATAAGGGGTCACAGGCATATACATTACACTCTGTTCATTAAGCATAGGCATGAATTCCCAGTCCAGTTTTTGATAGATCGGCACCATAAAAGCCAGTACAGCAATAGCAAGTGCAATAACCAAATATTTTAGTTTCAATCCATAGACTAAAATAGGATGGTAGAGCCAGATAAAAAAGCGGTTTAACGGGTTTTTTGACTCAGGAAGGATCTTCCCTTTGACAAAATAGATCATGAGTACGGGTACCAATGTTACAGCAAGAAGTGCACCCGCTGTCATAGCAAAGGTTTTAGTGAATGCCAAAGGGGTAAAGAGCAGTCCCTCCTGACCTGAGAGTGCAAAGATAGGTAGAAAGGAGACGACTACCAGAGCCAGTGCAAAAAAGATAGGGCGCCCAACTACTTGTGATGCTTTGACAATGGCATAGATACGTTCTTTGTCTGTCAAATTCCTGCCTAAATTGTGCTCTTTTTTGTGTATGGCTTTGTGGGCATTTTCTATCATGACAATGGAAGCATCGACCATAGCACCGATGGCAATGGCAATGCCCCCCAGACTCATTATATTGGAGCCTATGCCAAAGAGTTTCATTAGTAAAAAAGTCAAGCCGATGGTCAGCGGCAGCACAATGAGCACAATAAGTGAAGAGCGTAAATGAAGCAGGAAAAGCCCGATGATGATGACCACAATGATACTCTCTTCGACCAATGTAGTCTTGAGTGTATCAATGGCTTTGTCAATAAGGCTTGAACGGTCATAGGTTGTAACAACATCCACGCCTTTAACTTTGAGTTCTTTCATTTTTGCTTTGATGCGTTCAAGTGCACCATAGACATCTTCCCCATAGCGTACCATGACAATACCACCGACGACTTCTCCTTCACCATTCAGGTCGGCCATACCTCTTCTTGCTGCAGGTACTTTCTCTACACGTCCTACATCTCCAAGTGTAAGTGGTACACCATCCTTGGTAGTGATGACAAGATCACGTATCTCATCCAGATCCTTGATGTAGCCTTTTGCCTGCACCATCCACTCATATCCGTTTTGAATGATGATCCGACCACCGGTATCGTTGTTATTTTCTTTGAGTGTTCGGCTTATGTCCTTAATAGAAAGATTGTACTGCACCAGTGCATCGTTGTTCACCGTGATCTGATACGTAGGTATAAAACCGCCGATACTTGCGACCTCACTGACTCCGTCCACGCCCATCAGCGCATATTTGTAGTAGTAGTCCTGAATTGTACGCAGTTCATCCAGTGTCTTGGTTTTGGATGTCAATGCATACTCGTAAACCCAACCTACGCCCGAAGCATCGGGACCCAGTGCAACTTCCATGTTTGCAGGGAGTTGGCTTTGTATAGAAGAGAGTTGTTCAAGTACACGGGAACGTGCCCAGTACAGGTCGGTACCTTCTTTAAAGATGATGTAGATCAGTGCATTCTCATAAGTAGAAAAACCGCGAACCGTCTCGATGTTGGAGATGGCCAGAAATTGCGATACTAAAGGATAGGTTCCCTGGTCTTCAATGATCTCGGGACTCTGCCCCTTCCATGTTACCTGTACGATGACCTGGGGAGGGGAAAGGTCAGGCAGAGCATCCAGAGGTGTGTTCCTCATAGACCAGACAGACCCTAAAATGATGAAAAGGGTAGCCATAAGGACAAGAAAACGGTTTTTAACGCTAAAAGCAATTAATTTTTCAATCATCAGTAGATCCCGTTGATCTGTGCATCTGAATCCATCATAAAGAGTGCATTGTTAACAACAGTGTCACCCTCGTTAAGTCCTGATAAGAGTTCGAAATAACTGTTGTCAAGTGGTTTGAGTTTAATTTTTACAGGTTCATATTCTCCTTTAAACTCTGTAGAAAGAAAGGCATACCAACTGCCGTTCTTGCGTATGGCAGCTGTGCGTGGAATGACAAGGTGTGAGCTATCGTCTGTTAAAGCAGAGACTTTTACATACATCCCCGGTTTAAGACGCTTGTCACTGTTATCTATGGTTAAACGTAAAGTAGCTGTAGCTTCTTTGGGATCAAGCATTGGGTAGAGAAGAGACTTTTTTGCTTTGTATATTTTGCTGATACCTTTGACATTGACACTGAAATCATCAAGTGTTTGGATCTTTTCTAACTCATTTTGATAGAGTTTTACCTCGATCCACAGTTTTTTGAGACTGACAATTTCAAACAGTTTCTTCCCTCTCTTAAAAGCAGAACCTTGGTTGATATTTTTCTCAAATATCCATCCTGATGCAGGAGCCAAAATGGTAGTAAACCTCTTAACTTTGTTGGTTTGTCTGATATGTTCTATCTCTTTACTGCTTACACCTAAAAGTTCAAGTTTAATTTTAGCACTCTTCAGCATGGCAGAAGAGGGGTGTTTTAAATTGAATTTAATGGAGTTTAGGTAGTCCTGTTTTGCTTTATAAACTTCAGGGGAATAGACCTTTACAAGAGCATCGCCTTTATGTACGATGGTGTATAGTCTGTCAATATAAAGTTTCTCAACAAATCCGGAATACCAAGCTGTTACATCTGTTTTAAGTGATTCATCTTCTACAATGTAACCGTAATTTGTCTGCTTATGTGAACTCACAGTTTTTTTAACAGTGACTGTTCTTACATTAAAAAGCTGTTCGATCGTCAGTTTGTGTTCTCTTTTTTGTTTTTCTGCTGTTGTGGTAACGGATTTATCTTTAACAGGTACTTTTACACTCATCTCTTTGCCTGTACTGCATTTTCCAGCTTCACATTTCATTTGCGCATGAAGTGTTGAAACAGAAACTAAACACAGCATAATGATCTGTCTGCGAAGATGTAACATTATAGTCCTCCTATGAGTGCATTGAGTTTGGCTTTGGTACGTAGGTACTTGGCTTTCATGGAGATACTCTCCTCTTCAAGTGCCAGTTTCTGTTCGAGTATGTTGGTATAGGTAAAAAGATCAGCCCCTTCCTCTATTGAAGAAATACTGAGTTCAAGCATATGCCCCAGCTGGGGAAGGCTTTTTCTCTGTATGATGTTGTAGATCCGCCAGGCTTCTTTGAGTTTGGTATAGTTTGTGCGTATCTCACTTTTTAGGAATGCTTTATAGTCCAAAGAGGCACTGACACTTGAGAGAGCCTCTTTTCTGGCTATTTCAGAATTGAGTTTCTCTGTACCATAGAGCGGCAGGGACATTCCTATGGTCACAGAAGCATAATCCGGGAAATCAGGACGGTTGAAATAGCCTACTTTCACATAAGGATCAGGATGTGTTTCCATATCTACAAGTGCTTTGTTGGCATTTGCTGCCGCATTTTGTGCCAGTTTCATATGGTAGGTAGGGTTATGTGTGAGTCTGTTAAGGTAATACTGCAGAGATCGTGGTCGTTTTATGTGCAGTGTATTGTTGATCTTGGTTACGGGACTTTGTACCAGATAGGCAAGTTTCTCTTTTTGTGCTTGCAGTAATGATCTGTAGCGTTCCTGACGTATCTCTATTCTTGAGAGTGAGAGCTCTGCTGATATACTGTCAGCATGGCTCATGTTGTCTGTTGAGATCATATCGGTATAGAGTTTGATATTCTGCTTTGCCAGTTGTCTATAGCGGCTCAGTACTCCAATGCGTGCATTAAGCTCTTTGATGCTATAGGCAGTGGTTCTTACCTGTAGTGCAAGTGCAGTACGGGCAGCTTTATAGCTATGCAGTACCACATGCTTTTGTTCCCTGGCATAGGTTTTTCTTGCATCCAGTTTCCCAAACCACGGGAATTTCTGTTTAAAGTTCAGTGCATGGTACTGCATTCTCTCCTGGGAGCGTCCCAAAGGCTTTCTGAACTGTATATCGTTGATCGTAAGAGAAAGATCGGGATTTACCCATTTTTGGGATTTAGCTATACGTTCATCCATCGCAGAGAGACGATGCTGTATGGTTTTAAGTGAGGGGTGTTTTTTGAGTGCCACTTTGACCAGTTTATCAATACTTTGTGCATGAAGCAAACCTAAAGTCAATAAAATCGTGAAGATGATGCGCATATTCTTGTCCTACGGTGATAAATTACTTTTAGTTTATCTTAAGTTTGTGCACGGAGTGTGCACAAACCTTGCACATGCTTTTATTATACTGGTACACTCGATCTGATCGCAAATTGATCAAGTCCGCTAAGAAACAAACGTTAAAAAACAAAACCATTATTTGACATGTTTTAAATGCTCTCTATGGGGGAAATAGAGAGGAATATCCCTAAAACCAAAAACGTATTCCTACGAGAAAATTTGTTTCATCTATAGGGGTATAGTCACGTGTTTTGCCTAATGTTTTTTCCCATGTGATACCAATGTATGGAGCAAACTCTCTTCGTATTTCATAGCGTAGCCGCAAGCCTGCTTCTAGGGATGAAAGTCCAGACCCCAATTGCATTTTTGGATCATCTTTGGTATAAAAGTCTGCTTCAAGTGAGGGGGTAAGAATAAGTTTTTGCGTAAAGAGTATTTCATACTCTGCATCCAGACGCAATCCGATATTCCCTTCAGCATTGAAAAGCAATGCTGCTCTTGTCTCAAAATAGTAGGGTGCCAATCCGGAAATGGCAACTTCTCCCCATGTTCTGGAGGCATCGGCATTTTTATCATAAACAAGACCTATCTGTGCATCCCAAAATGGAGCTATGGCACGAGAATAGACGAGTTCATTTTGACTCGTTTCCAAGCCATCGGCAGTAGCTTCTCCATCACTGTAGAGATAGAGTTTGTTTAGGTCATAGCCTATCCAGAAGCTTCCTTCCCAGACTCTGGTGTTTTCATCATTATTTAAAACCTCAAATCTATCCATGAGAAACATGGTATTGAGGGGATCATCTTCCATATCGGCATATATGTTTTGTGCCAGTCCAATTCCCAGTAATATACTTAATAATAATTTTTGCATCATATCCTCCTTAGGCTACTACAACTTTTCTAAACATACCGGCCATGTGGTAGAGCAGGTGACAGTGGTATGCCCATGCCCCTTTGGCATCAACAGTTACTCTGTAACTTATTTTCGAACCAGGTTGTACGATAATGGTATGTTTACGTACCAGATGGTTGTCATCACCAGTCTCAAGGTCACTCCACATACCGTGCAGATGCATGGGATGGTTCATCATCGTATCATTGATAAAAGTGATACGCAGACGTTCGCCATAGTGAAACTGTAACGGTTTGGCATCGGCATATTTAATACCGTTAATAGACCACATATAACGTTCCATATTGCCTGTGAGATGTAAAACTATCTCTCTGTCGGGTTTTCTGTGCCTACGTGTAGAGTATCTGTTTTTTAAGTCTGCATAGGTAAGTATCTTTCTGGAACTATTGCGTAGACCAACACCTGGGTCATCCAGTCTATATTTTGGAGACATAGCCATCATGGTTGTCTGTACACCTCTTGCCATAGGAAGTTTGGTAATAGGGTATTTCTGGTTTTTCATGGCTTGGAATTTGTATTTTTTCATTGCTTTTTTGTTAGGCATTTTCATGCCACTTGAACATTTCATTCCTCCGGCATGTCCCATGGCAGACATATCCATACCCATATCTACCATAGTGAGTTTCGGTATCGGATCCATACGAGGTGCTTTGGCTAATGTATGTCCATCAGGGGTGAGTGAACCCAAAGCGTAGCCTGAACGGTCTATACTTTGTGCAAAGATGGCATAGGCTCTGTTGCTTCTTGGTTGGACGATAACATCATAGGTTTCCGCCACACCTATGCGAAATTCTTCGATACTTACTGGTTTGACATGGTTTCCATCGGCAGCGACTACTGTCATTTTAAGTCTAGGGATACGTACATCAAAAAAGGTCATTGCAGCAGCATTGACAAAACGCAGACGGATTTTCTCACCTTTTTTGAAGAGGGCTTTAAATTGTGCAGCAGAGGTCTGACCATTCATTAAAAAGGTGTAGGTGTATCCTGTAATATCAGAGATATCACCATCGTTCATACGCATTTGGTTCCACATTTTCCTGTCATTAAAAGCTTTACCCAAACCTTTTTTCTTTACTTCATCTATAAAGGTACCTATGGTGCGTTGTGAGAAGTTATAGTAGTCGCTCATCTGTTTGAGTTTTTTGTAAATAGTAGTAGGTTTTTCATCTGACCAGTCTGAGAGGAGCACCACATAGTCTTTGTCAAATTTAAAAGGTTCTCTTTTTTTAGGTTTGATGACTATGGCACCATAGACCCCTGTCTGCTCTTGAAAGCCGGAGTGACTGTGGTACCAGTATGTTCCATGCTGATGCACTTTAAATCTATAGGTAAATGTCTCTCCCGGAGCAATACCGTCAAAGCTTATTCCCGGTACCCCATCCATAGCAGGGGGTAAAATAATCCCGTGCCAGTGAATAGAAGATGATTTTTTTAATCTATTAGTGACATGCAGTGTGACAGTTTCACCTTCTTGCCATACCAGTGTAGGACCTGCAATTTGACCATTGACTGTGGTCGCCACAGCATTTGACCCCGTGAGGTTTACCGAGCTATATCCTATCTCAAGAAAAAACTCATTCCCTGTTAAGATATTACTGTTATTGATGCTTCTGCGTGTTGATCTGGCTTCAATGTTTGTACCGGCAAGTGCAAATAGTGATGTGGCAGCCAAACCTTTGACAAATGTTCTTCTTTTCATTGTGTATCCTTATGATTCTTGTGCTTTGAGTGCGCTTGATTTTTCTTCATACTCTTCTTTGGAAATACCGCCATTGGCATAACGTTTATTAAGAATATCTTGTGCTGATATTTTTTTATCTTTAGGCTTATTATCTTTTAGCAAATAAAAAATAAAGATTATGATAATAAGTGATATTATCCATCCATAGCTAATACTGTAGTACATATTATATCCTTTGTATTTCTATATATAGTAGTATTAAAATGTGTAAGTAATGTGCATATGTAATAGCCATAATATTTTCAATACAGTGTGTGTAGATAATGTGCAAGTATTAGGCACATTATATGCACGTTTGACAATTATAATGCGAATGTACAGAGAGTAAAATCTCTGCAAAAAATATTTTAAAGGATCACAGATGAAAAAAGTAATTTTATCTACAGTAGTTGTATTTGGTTTAGGTTTAGGTTTTGCACATGCACAAAATAAAGCGGCACTTGAGTTGGAGCATGCAAATAAAACAGCCTCTGGGATAGACAGTGATGATGGTGACATGTCAAAAATGAAAGCTGCAGGAAAGTGTAATGCAGACCAAAGCGGAAAAATGAAATCAAAAATGAAATACCCTGTAAGAAAGCCAAATAAAGCAGAACTTGAATTGGAACATGCCAACAAGCTTTCAACAGGTATAGACAGTGAAGATGGTGATATGAAAAATATGAAAGCACAGGGTAAATGTAATACAGGTAAATAATCTTCTTTTTCTTACTTTCTCCTAAAGACAGCCTCTATAGCTGTCTTAAAAACTCTACATACACAATAGCTATTCTTACAATATCTTACAAGTAAATATTAGATAAAAAA
>FPHD01000024.1_pt1 | contig 31500 bp, 29 predicted proteins | sample 1057311 | NCBI WGS metagenome assembly FPHD01 (sample SAMEA4473313, study PRJEB15554) | hydrothermal vent metagenome | biome: marine basaltic hydrothermal vent biome; feature: marine hydrothermal vent; material: water | place: Pacific Ocean | collected 2011-06-14/2011-07-23 | depth 1199 m | reverse complement strand
AATAAAAGTGCAGATATTATGATGGATAAAATTGACCATCGGTAATGATATAAAGTTTGTAATAGTTCTTTTAAATTGATTTCATCTTCATTAAGCTTATGTTGACTTTTCTCCATTATATAGGGCTGCCTTTTTTGTTTTAATTATTTGATAGATATTTAATATTCACTAATGGATTAAGTATACTGCTGGCTAGACCAAAGATAGGACTGTACTGACCAACTTTTGCGTTAAATGGTTTCATATTGTTTGGTGTGACATAGATAATATCGTTCGGATAGATCATTAGATTTGCTACTTTAAGTGAGTTTGCACCGGTGAGATCAACAGTTTGTGTAATGACTTTATTGTTTCTGTTCTTTAACACAACAATAGCTTTTCTATTTGCATAATCTGTCATGCCTCCTGCTTTCGCAAGCACCTGCAAAAGAGTAAGTTTTTCGTTGAAAAGTGTAATTTCCCCGGGTTTTTTTATTTCACCGAGTATATAAGCCCTTTTGTTTAAAACTTCCAAATAGACTGCTGCATCTTCAAGATACTTTTTATAGGCCCTTTCTATTTTTTCCTGTGCGGATGTTTGGGTAAGTCCGGCGATATGCACTTTTTTTACAAGTGGCAGTCTTATAAAGCCTCTTGAATCGACAAGTACCCCTCTGGTATCCTGCTTCTGGCTTTGAACACTTGATGTACCGAGTTCAGGGTGGTTGTACATTGTTATAGAGATCCTGTCATGTGGCTGGATTCTGTATTCATATCTGACATTATGCAGTCTGGTTATGGTTTTGTTTGCATCCGGATTGCTTATTTTTGTTTTATTGAACAGAATATAATTCTCTTTTGAACTACACCCTACCATGGCAAGTGCTACTAATATATATAAAAATATATGCTTCATTATCTTTCTCCCTAGAATTGAATGATTTTATTATAGCAAAAATATAATGAAACCATAGCTTAAATTTTTTTTATGTTAAAAAACAACAAAAATAGAACTATTTATTTTTCTTATGTTTGAACTGATACATCATAATAGATGCTGCAACAGCCACATTGAAACTTTTGATCCCTTTCTCCATCTCAATGGTAACTACTTCATCGCATAGTGACAGGATATCTTCTGCTATCCCGAGTTGTTCATGTCCCATGATCAGCACCCATTTTTCTGGGATACTTACTTGTGTGAGAGGAGTTGAATTGGCCGTAACTTCTGCAGCAAAGATACGGTAGCCCATGGTTTTAAGTGTGTGGATTGTCTCTTTGATATCATGATAAAGATGAAATTCCAGTTTGCCTATATGCCCCATAGAAACTCTCAGTGCACGTCTGGCATAGGGGTGGGAACCCTGTTTTGGAAGAAGATAGGAGTGGATACCCAGGGCTGCTGCAGAACGGGCGATGGCTCCAATGTTGTCACTGTTGCTGATCTCATCAAGCATGATGATATGATCGGTAAGTTCATTAAGCAGTGTTTGTGGAGGACGTATGCCGTGCATCATAACATTATGGTGAAGTTTATGTCCGACAATACGTTGCATCTCTTCTTTGGTAGCTACATAACACAGAGGAATATTTTTCTCTTCCAGAAATAAAGTATATTTATCATAATAGCTTTGTGTTGCAAGAATACTCTTGACTTCAATATCTTCTTCAAGAAGCAGATTGACCACTTTGGGACTGTCTGCAACAAAACTGCCGTCACTTCTAAATGCATTTTCTCTAAAACTATGATAGATCTCCAGTTCAGGGAGGTCAATATTTTCTATTTTTATATAATTCATAACATATTGTACAGTATTCCCAATAATTTATTCAAACTTGATTGACATTGACTAAAGTTTTTTGATATAATTCAACCAATATTAAGAAAAACTATTTAGGAAGAGTCATGTCAAAAAGTTTATATGAAACGCTGGGTGTCAGTGAAAATGCCAGTGCAGATGAAATTAAAAAAGCCTATAGAAAGCTTGCAAGAAAATACCACCCTGATATTAACAAAGATGAGAGTGCAGTAGATAAATTCAAAGAGATCAATGCTGCTTATGAAGTGCTCTCTGATTCGGAGAAAAAAGCACAGTATGACCAGTTTGGTGATCAAATGTTCGGTGGGCAGAATTTCCATGATTTTGCAAGTGGACAAGGGCAAGGCGTTGATCTGGATGAGATCTTGCGTCAAATGTTTGGTGGTGGCGGTGGAGGCTTCTCGGGAGGTTTTTCTGGTGGATTTGGCGGTGCACAGGGTGGCTTTGGAGGTTTCGGCGGACCGGACTTGGATCTGCATGCCCGGATTGTTGTACCGTTCATGGTTGCAGTCAATGGCGGGAAACATAATGTTTCAGTTAATGGTCAGAACTTTGATATTAAGATACCTGCGGGTATTAAAAGCGGTGAGACCATGCGTGTTCGCGGTAAAGGAAAACAGTATCAGGGGCACGCAGGTGATCTGCTTATAAAAGTGGAAGTTGCTCCTTCCAATGAGTATGAAAGAAAGGGTGATGACCTTTACAAAACATTTGATGTTCCTTTGAAAGAAGCACTTTTTGGCGGGAAAGTACAGGTACAGACACCGGAAAAAGAAGTCTCTTTAAAAGTACCCCAAAATACAAAAAATGGTCAGAAGTTCAGGTTGAAGGGAAAAGGCGTGCCGGATAGAAAAACTGCAATGAAGGGAGATCTGTATCTCATAGCCAATGTGGTACTTCCTGATGTTAATACGCTTGATCCTGATCTGAAAAAAGTACTTGAAGAAAAACTTTAAAGGAATAAATAATGCATAGTTATGATGAACCGGTTTATCTTATTTCTGTAGTGGCTACTATGTTGGATATACATCCGCAGACACTGAGACAGTATGAAAGAGAAGGCTTGGTTGAGCCTTCGCGTACACAAGGACGTATGCGCCTTTATTCCCAGCGTGATATTGACAGGATGAAGCTTATTTTACGTTTGACACGCCAAATGGGAGTGAATCTTGCAGGTGTGGACATAGTACTCCAGCTGAAAGAGCAGATCGACCAAATGCAAAATGAGATCGAGCAGTTACGGGATGAACTTAGCCGTGTCAATCGTAACGGCTCTGTACATGTGAGTAAAGCACTGGTGACAAAAAATGCTTACGATATCATCATTTTTGAGGAGTGACACAACTTATACTCTTTTTTGCACTATAATAATGCCAAAGACTTTTAAAGGATTTGGCATGAAAAAACTTCTACTACTTTCTCTTATATTCTCACTTTTTACAGTCACCGGATTTGCAAAGAAACCTAAAAAAATCGATGATTGGGATGTCAATGCTACAGTAAAGCAAAAAAACATCATCAAAAAACATCGCTATCCAAAACAGCTTAAGCACCGTATACCTAATGCTATGCTAAGAGGTGTAGGGGGTGATATAGCTCCTGTAGCACCAACAGTGGCAATGGCTGCACCTATGGCTAAAAAAATAGGTTTGGCGGTAGGTGGGGCTAAAGATACAGATAATTTTATAGAGAATATTAAGCAGGGGTATATTCCAAAAATTGATGCTATCACTTATGAAGGAACCTATTATCAACACTATTTTGATACGGGATTAAAAGGAGAGTGCAGGTCACTTTTTTGTCCCTCATACAGCAAAGCAGTTATAAAAGATATCTATACCGGAGACAAGCATTATTATTTGAGTGTGGGACTTAACTCTGGTATTAATGAGAGTGATTTTAAACGTAAAAATCTTAATCTTGTAGTAGTGTTGGATATATCCGGTTCTATGGGCTCACAGTTTGACAGATATTATTACGATGGTAAAAAAAGAAGTGCAGAGAGTAAAAGCAAGATGCAAATAGCCAATGAATCCATTGTGGCTATGCTTGACCATTTGAAGCCTAACGATAGTCTGGGTGTGGTACTTTTTGATGATGGTGCCTACCCTGTAAAACCTTTACGTAAAATAGCCTATACCGATATGAAAGCGATCAGAAAGCATATATTGGCACTTAGGGAAAGAGGCGGTACGAATTGGAGTGCCGGGTATAAAGCAGGGTTGAAGTATTTTGATAGAGTAAAGAAAAAAGGGTATGAGAACAGGATCATATTTATTACTGATGCAATGCCAAATTCCGGTGAGTTGAATAAAAACAGGCTTTTCGGGTTGGCAAAAAAAGCCTCTAACCGAGGGATACATACAACATTCATAGGTGTTGGTGTGGATTTTAATGCCAACTTGGTTGAGTATGTAAGTAAAACCAAGGGTGCGAACTACTACTCCGTACACTCCAGCAAAGAGTTTAAAAAACGTATGGATAAGGAGTTTAACTACATGGTCACACCGTTGGTGTATGATCTGGAGTTGAAACTTGCAAGCAGAGGGTATAAAATAGATGCAGTATACGGTTCTCCCCAAGCAAACCTCTCTACAGGTCGCATTATGAAAGTGAATACGTTGTTCCCATGTGCCAGTGACGGTAAACTCAACAAAGGAGGGGTGATCCTTTTGCGTCTGAAAAAAACAGGAAATGCTGAAGATATCAGACTGAGTGTAAGTTATAAAAATACTAAAGGCAAAAAGTACAGAAATGTACAAAAAGTGTATTTCACGCATCAGACACTTCGTGAGGAAAAAGGCCATTATGACAACAGAGGCATAAGAAAAGCAATTTTGCTCGCCCAGTATGTAACTTTGATGAAAAACTGGATGATCGATGCAAGGGCAGGATGCAATGATAAGATGGAATATCTGTATCAGCCTCCTATACAGATCATGAGAAGATGTATGATCTACCCGCCTGTTAGACCGATTTATCCTAAATTAAAGACCTGGGAAAGAAGATCTTGTAAACTGCAGGTAAGCCAGGGATACCAAAAGATCTTCTCACTTTTTAGAAGACACTATACCCATGAGATGAAACAGTTTCGGGATAAGAGTTTAAATAAAGAGTTAAATGTTTTAAATCGCCTATTGAAACATAAGAGTAGCAGCAATAGAGAAGAGAAAATAGATGATTGGCAGAGTTACTTTGGCAGATAGAATGGTGAAACCATTCTATTGCTATTGACTCACGCAGTGGTTTCCTCGGGAACCCCACCGTACGATCGTACCTTTTTTGTTGGTTTCAATAAAGAGTTTGCATGTCTCCTGTATGACTTCATTGTCGTATCCGAACATACCATAGCCATCATAATACCCGTACCCAAACATCGGCATGGATGGAATTGAATAGATCCGTGATCTCTCATATACATAGACTTTATTTTTGTTTGGAAGAACATAAGTACTGTCCGGATAACCTATTTGAGAAACAAGATAACTGATGTTGTGACCCATCCATGAGTTGTACTTCTGTACAAAGTTTGCATGCGTAGCACAACCTTGCATGAGAAGGAGGCTAACGCCCAAAAGTGAAGTTTTCAATAATTTATGCATGAACTGTCCTTATAGAATCTATTGCTACATTATACATTTTTCGTGTAAAAAATGTGGAATATTATTGTGGATCGAGTTGTTTTTTTGAGTAGAGTATGATCTGAGGGATACCCTTATAACTGCTTATCTCACCATGTACACATATTTTCTGGTTCTTATAGCGTATTTCAGGTTTTTTGAACTGTTCTCTGTCATCACCCCAGATAAGTACAGTGAAAATATGCTCAGGATAGGCAGCATCGAGGTTAAGAAAGGTAGGTTCCCCCTTGATTGACTTTGCATAATGCGAACTTACGACAACACCGCACACTGTAGCCTCTTCTCCTACATGGCTGGCTGCTTCCTGTGCAGAGTATTCTGAAGGGAAGAGTAATAGCGTAGTGAATAAAATAGAAAAAATGAGTCTATGCATAGATAATCCTTTGGAATATTATAGAGGATCTTTATTAAATTATGAGAGTAAACAGATGTAAGTGGTGGGTCCTCGGGGACTCGAACCCCGGACCACTCGGTTATGAGCCGAGTGCTCTAACCAGCTGAGCTAAAGACCCGTATTTAGGCGAGTGTGCCTTTTGTTTGCATTGTTATTTTTGCGTCAGAAGTATATCGACTGTAGTCTTTAAAAGCAATTAAATTTTGCAAAATACCAAAAATTACAGCAAAAATGATAAATGAGGTCCCTCCGTGACTGAACATAGGCAGTGGAAGTCCAACAACCGGTGCCAGTCCTATGATCATGAATATATTAACCCCCATGTAGACAAAGAATAAAAAAGCAAGCCCTGATGCAAAGGTTCTGATGAGGTAATCGTTGGCATGTCTGGCTGAAATATAGAGCAAATTAAAAATGAGGAGTATGTAGAGTCCTATGACAGTGATCATGCCTTTAAATCCGAATCTTTCCCCCAGATAGGCGAAGATAAAATCTGTAGAGGAGACAGGTAGGAATTTGAGTTGCGTTTGGGTTGCATCTTCTTTTTTCTTTCCTTCCAGTCCACCTGAACCAATAGCGATGAGAGCCTGTCTGACTTGGTAACTTGGCTTGTTTATGGCATCGTGGATACGTTTTTTCTGATAATCTTTAAGTCCGTACTGGTAGACAATCGGTGCACCTGCTCCTGCAAGTATGGCCAGAGTAACCCAAATTTTCCAGTTGATCCCGATAATAAATAAAATACCGTAGCCTGTGATCAGCAATACCAAAGCTGTACCCAGATCAGGTTCTTTGGCAATAACAATAAAAGGAATGACAATAACGATGGAGAGTTTGATAAAATCAAAAATGCCGTACCCTTTTTCTGGGGGTGGTTTTCTGCTTATAAGATAGGCAAGCATCATAATGACATTGACTTTGATGAACTCTGAGGGCTGGATAGTAATATGAATACCGGGTATCTCGATCCAGCGTTGGGCACCAAGAATACTTTTACCGACAAACTCAACCGCAATAAGCAGACCGAGGTTCATGAGATAAAATAGAGGAGCAAACCACCATAATATCCGTCTCCAAGGGATAAAAACTGAAATAAAAAATACAATAAAGGCAATAAAATAATAAACCATTTGTTTGGTATAAAGATGATGATTTATTTCATTGACAAGATAGGATGATATGGCAAAAATAGGTAAAAGTTGTATCATGAGAAGATAAGAAAAATGTTTGAAGATACGTTTATCAAAGTCAAACCATGATTCCATCTGTCATCCTACTTTTTTAGGGTATTATATCGAAAAGAGTTAAGGGTTATGATGGTTGATTTTTATAGATTCGGACATTTTAAAAAGTATAAAGAGCTGCTGCATGCAGTCAGCATGAAATCAGCAGATCTTCCGTATGCTTTCTCTTTGGCATTGCATACCGGAGAGGATCAGGGATTTATCGTAGAAAATAGAGAACGGATCGCTTCACTGTTATGCCAAGATGGAGGTATTTCACTTCACTTTGTGGTTGCCAACCAAACCCATAGTGATCATATAAAAGTGATTAGAAAGAATGAAACAAAAGGTTGGCAGAGTTTGGAAGATGCAGTAGAAGATTGTGATGCACTGATTACAAATCTTGAAGGTGTAGTGCTTACGATACTTACAGCAGACTGTGTACCTATACTTCTGTATGATGAAAAGCAAAAAGTGGTTGCTGCAGTTCATGCCGGATGGAAAGGGACAAAAGCCAGGATCGTTGTAAAAACTGTAGAGAAGATGAAAGAGATGTACGGGTGTGATCCTGCAGATATTATTGTGGGTGTAGCTCCTTCTATAGGAAGATGCTGCTATGAAGTAGATGAAAATGTGGCAGAACACTTTTTTGATATGCCGGAAAGTTTTACTCCAGTGGGCAAAAAATTCATGCTTGATCTGCCTCTGATCAATAAAAAACAGCTTTTGGATGCAGACATTAAAAAAGAGAATATTGAAATGAGCGGTATCTGTACCTCTTGCGAAGTAGATAGATTTTTTTCTTACAGAAAAGAGCAGGGATGCAGTGGTAGATTTATGAGTATGATAGGAGTGATTTAGATCTCACAGGAACTTAGTTTTGTAAAACCTTTAGAAGCAGACCACCAAAGAGGCCATTTATAGAGTCGTTCTATAAGTTTTTTTACCAAATATGCGAAATAACCGTGAAAGTGGATGAATTCAAGATCAATCGCTGCATATTTTCCTCCTAAAGCGATGGCAATACCTTTCATGTGGATATTTGCTTTTTTAAGTGGTTTATTATGCAGGGAACGTATGATATTTTTTGCAGCGATCTCTCCGCTTTGTATGGCTGTTTGTGCAGTAGGTGGCAGAGGCTTCCCTTTTTTACTTGTAAGTGCAGCGGCATCACCTATGACATATATATCCTCATACGTATAACTCTTTAAAAAGTCATCTACAATGATCTGATCTTTTTTGTTTTTTTTTGCATTGAATGTTTCCAGGCACGGTGCGGTTGTTGTTCCTCCTGCAAATATCATAAAATCAAACGGTATAGTATTTCCGTTTGTTAAGATGATCTTATGGTCATCTATGGAGGCTATACGGCTTTGGGTATGTACTTTGACCCGAAGTTTTTTGAGTCTGTTTGAAGCTATTTTTATAATACGGGGATGCATACCGTTGAGTATGGTTTCTCTGCTGGCTATGAGATGTATATGCAAAGTGGCACAGGAGAGGGTATTGCTCTTATAGTAGCGGTTGAAGAAGTACTGCATACCTGCAGCTATCTCTACTCCCGAGAGGCCGGCACCACCTATAATAATGTTGAAATTCTCTTTAGCCTGTTTGGCAGATTCGAGGCGTTTGTAGAGTTCGTCCTGAAAAAACTGGTTGAGTCGGAGTGCTCCTCTGAGGCTCTTGGCGCCACTTGAGTAATTATAGACAGTTGTATCACACTCAAAACGCTTGGTAACACTGCCTAAAGCAATAATGAGTGTATCGTACGTGCAGGTACCATCAGGAAGAAGAATGACTTTCTTTTGGGGGTTGATGGACTTCACTGTACGATGTCTAAAGGTGACATTCCCATAATTCGCACACAGAGCAGGGAGACTCACAATGGTCTCATCAAAGGAAGTGTTACTGGAAATAAGTTCGTAACCTTCTGTCTGCAAAAAATGGTAGGGATGCTGGTCGATCAATGTTATTTTTAACTCAGGGTATTTACCTAAGTGCCGCATCGCTGCGATACCTCCGTAACTTCCACCAAGTATCACCACATGATGACGCATTCCTACCTCCTAATATCTTTAGGATCAAATGTCACTATAGGTAGTGTAACACAAGAGGTGTGGAAAAGGTGTGTAGTATTTACCTGTAAACATCTGCCTCTGTGTCACAGTGCAGGGTGAGTTCATAAAGCCATTGCTGCAGAGCAAACATCTCCTCATAGATCTTGAAGTTTCTCTCTATGATCGCTTCTGAATGGAAGGTTTCATCCGGTATGAATGTTGTGTAGGCATAGATAGCTCCCATAAGGTAAAGGTAGCTGTTGGAGTCTTCGGCTTTGCACTCTCTTGGCATACGTTTATATTTGGGTTCTGGCAGCATGTAGCCTTTTGTTTTCAGCTCCTCAAGTATGGTGTGCAGCTCTGTGCGTCGCTCTTCGTTTTGGATGTATTCTCTGTAGGTTTTCAGTAGCGTTGGTTTGAAGTTGCGTATGCCTGTGGCCACAAATACTTCTTGCGGATCATAATGCATATAAAAACTGCTGCTTTGCATACGATGTCCGCTTCCCTGCCAGAAGATGATACCAATACGTGTCTTAATGGGATCTGCCAGATGAAACCTTGCATCACGGTAGATGCGAAAGAGAGACTTGTTGGTATTGGGTATGGCATTGATGGTAGGTACCAGTATCTGCAGGTGTTCTCCCATCTCTTCAACATAAGCTTTGTTAGGTGCAACGATGTACTTCTCATACTCCTCTCTATGCGCATCAAGCCACTCTTTTGAGTTGTTGAGAATAATTTTATTGAGAAATTCCAATCCCTCTTTCGGAAAGCCGTTAAACATCTACACGTCTACTCTCATCTGCATCCAGTTCCATCACTTTCCAAGGCAAGCCTTGTTTATTGAGTTCTTCCATAAATGGATCTGGGTCAAACTCTTCCATGTTAAAGACACCTTTGCCCTGCCATTTGCCCTCCAGCATCAGTTTTGCACCTATCATAGCCGGTACACCTGTAGTGTAGCTTACAGCTTGACTCAGGACTTCTTCATAACATTTTTTATGATCACTGACCTGGTAGATATAGATCGTTCTCTTTTTGCCGTCTTTGATTCCTTTTGCAAAGATACCGATATTGGTTTTGCCTTTGGTTCTCTCTCCTAAACTTGCCGGGTCAGGGAGCAGGGTAGCCAAGAACTCCATAGGGACTATTTTCATTCCTTTGTGTTCTACCTCTTTGATGCCTAACATCCCCACATTTTCAAGGCACTTCATGTGAGTCAGGTAGCTTTCTCCAAAGGTCATAAAGAAGCGTATGCGTTTAAGCCCTTTGATGTGCTTAACCAAAGACTCCATCTCTTCATGGTAGAGCAGGTAAGAGTCTTTTGCTCCTACTTCTGGGTAATCCCATACCTGTTTGATAGCCATAGGCTCAGTCTCTATCCATCGACCTTCTTCCCAATACCTGCCTTTTGCACTTACTTCACGCAGGTTTATCTCTGGGTTAAAGTTGGTAGCAAAAGCATAGCCGTGGTCTCCTGCATTACAGTCGAGTATATCTATGGTGTGTATCTCATCGAAGTAGTGTTTTTGGGCATAGGCACAAAAGACATTGGTCACCCCTGGGTCAAAACCGCTTCCAAGCAACCCCATGATATTCGCTTTTCTGAACTCCCCGTCTCTAGCCCACTGCTCTTTGTACTCAAATTTTGCTGTATCGGGGTGCTCGTAGTTTGCAGTGTCAAGGTAGTCCACCTGCATCTCTTCACAGGCATCCATAATGGTAAGATCCTGGTAAGGCAATGCCACATTGATGACAATACTTGCACCGGTTTTAGCGATGAGCTCTTTGAGTTGTGGAATGGAGTCTGCGTCGACTTGTGCAGTGTGTATCTCTACTCCGGTTTTGCCTTTGACATTGGCTGCGATGGCATCACATTTACTCACTGTACGAGAAGCAAGGGTAATATCCCCAAAAGTATCAGCGTTCATTGCACACTTAAAAGCCACGACGTTACCCACGCCTCCCGCACCGATGATAAGAGTTTTTTTACTCATAAAACACTCCTGAAATTATTAGACATTTTACCCTAAATAGTAATGATTTACAATATAGCTGAGTCCAAAAAGTAGAGGGATGAAGAGTAGTGTACTTATTAAGATAAGTGAGGTAACATCTTTAGGCTTGCAGTCATAAAGAGAAGCCAGATTGATGTTGGCCACAGCCAAAGGTGTCATCATCTCCATAAAGATAACCCCTTGCACAAACAGAGACAGGTCTGTAAAAGAGAGTATAAAAGCAGTAGCAAGTGGGATAATGACAAATTTTTGACCCAGTGTGCCTAACATAAGTTTAGGGTGTAACTCTTTAATACGTATGCCTTGTAGGAATGTACCGAGCAAGAAGAGCTGCAAGACGATCCCTGCGTAAGCTCCCATCTTGAAAAACTCTTGTATCTGAGAGCTTAATGGTATATCATAGATGTTTATGAGTATGGCTACCACTGAAGCAGGTATGATGGGGATTTTTACTATGTTAAGTAGAGAGTCTCTGATGCTAAAACTCCCTCGTGAGTAGATGTAAACGCCTATGATGTAAACTACAAAGACATTGGCAATGTTGATGAGTGTGGTGTAGATGACCGACTGCTCCCCAAAGAAAGCAATGCCCAGTGGTATGCCGATGTTCCCCGTATTTCCCACAAATCCTGCGATGGAGAAGATGGCTCTGTTTTTACTGTCCGTAAAGAGTAGTTTTCCCAAGATAATCGTAGGTATGAGTAAAACCAAGATGATGGCAAAGTAGAGCAGTGGGACATACAGATGCTCACTGTGCAACTTTGCTGTAGAAAACCCCCATATAGTCACAAAAGGCTGTAAAAAATAGACAGACATCAGCGTGAGCGTCTTGGTACTCATATCTTCTTTAAAGATGCGCTTAGCCATATAGCCAAGCACGATGAAGACATAGACAAAGATGATAGATAGGAGTGTGGTTATCATTGTTGGATTATAACTTATTTTGGGTTAACTTATTTTAGATATGATTCTTTAATTTAAATTTAGGATAGTTTTTATGGATTTTTCATCGTTAGAGACATGGGGTTACTTGGCAGTGGCCTTTTTTTCATTTGGTGGTTCGTTTTTCATCGTAGCAGCAGCCGGGGTATTTTCGTACATGGGACATATGGACTTGAGTACAGCACTTATCATCGCAGCCATAGCCAATTTTATGGGTGACAATTTTTTGTTTTACCTTGGAAAATATCAGAAAAAAGAGATACAGCCTTACTTTGCGAAGCATAAACGTAAATTGGCATTGGCAACACTCATTATGCGTAAGTATGGTGTGTTGGCTATATTCATTCAGAAGTTCATCTATGGGGTGAAGACTATTGTGCCGCTTTCCATGGCATTGGCAAAGTATGACTTCAAAAAGTTTGTCTTTTTCAATATATTTGCATCTATTCTTTTTGTCTCTGTCATAGGGCTGAGTGCCTACTATATGAGTGAATCTATCATCGCATTTTTTACAGTGATCAAAGAACGCCCATGGATCGCACCGGTGGTACTTTTGGGTATCGTTGCTTTAGTGTGGTGGGTAATGGAGAAGATGACAAAGAAAAAATAGCCTTATCTGTTGAGCCAATAGATAAGACTGGGTATGTTCTCTACACCGAAATAAATGTAGTTACGATTCTCTTTGTCTTTGTACCTTCGTACATAGGTGAATCTGAATATATCGATAAGATCCACATAGGCATTGAAGCCGAAGGCACTTTCACGCTTATAGAATGAGCCTTTTATATCTCCAAACAGACTGGCGCCTATACCAAATTTGACAAAATCATTGTACTCATTGAAGGCATTGATATCCATACGTGCAAAGTCTGTAAAATTCTCACTGTGGTTGTAGGAGAATTTCCCCTCAAAACCATTGATGATGTCCATGTCTTTGTACCAGTAGCTACTATAGCCTAATGTAAATCCGCCGTTCTTCATATCGGTAGCGAGTGCATTGGGCAATAGCCTAAGTGCTGTTCGTAATCCGGCTTTGCCTTCATCTCTTGGCGCATTCATCGGTAAAATATCAAATCCGTCTTTCTTTTTAACAAAAGTACTGCCTGCCCACGCGGCTATACTGGTAGCTCTAGCTACTGTTTCATGCTCAGGATAGACCTTTGCACGTTCATTTTCCAAAGTGGTGATACGGTTGATGATGGCACGCAAAGGTTTTTTATACCAATGCTCAATATCTCTCTTGGCTCTGACAAGAAAAGATCTTTTACCAAGTTGCAAATAATGAAGATCCAGCTTTGAAAGGAATGTCTTGAATTCTGCTACTTCATAACGCTCACTGTCACTCTTTTTCATATCAAAAGCATTGTAGATCGCTGAGACGGCATCGGTCACTTTGGGTTTTTTATGAAAAAACTCAGCATTAAGGAAAAGTCTGTAAGCAGCAAGGGCTTCAGGGGTTTGATCGATATGCAGTTTTTTAGTGAGCCGGTTCATTAACTGCACTTGTGATAAACGGGGGAAATGCCCTTTCTTTTTAAACTCTTTTGCCAGATGATAGATGGCATCATAAATTCCTACATAATAGTCATATACCCGAAAATTATGATCTAGAAATGCGCCGAAGTGTTCTAAGAAATTTCCTGTAATAGGATGATATCTGGAGGAGAGCATTAAACTATAAGAAGAGTTGTTTTTGAAATATTTGTTAATAGCCTGATAGAGTTTCATGGATTGGAAGATCTCCAAACTGTTAAAAAGCGGCATACTGTTTGCAGTGAAGAACCCTAACGGTCTCTGTTCCTTCTCTTCTCTTTTTCCTTTGTTACGTTCTTTTCTCACATTGCTCGGATCAATGAAAACAAATTTCTTTGCTTTTTTGTTCAGTTCGATCGCCAGTTGCAGCGGTATATTGTCATAGGCACCACCATCTATGAAATAGCTTGAGTAGTTTTTACCCTGATAGGTATAGCGCAGTTTGACCTGCTGGAAAGCACCGGGAAAAGCAGAAGAGGCAAAGAGAACATTGGCTACTTTGGAAATATTTTTGTGAATACCGGGAATAGAAATGTAAAAATCACTGCTGGGAGGCATTTTTTTATTTTGAAGAATAAGTCTGCCTTGCTTTTCCTTTAGCGTAAGAGGAACAGAAAAATGCTGATTTTTTATTTTGATCCCCTGAAACTCTTCTATCATAGGTTTTGCTTTTGTCACAGAAAAACCAAGTGGGACACTGCAGTTCTTTCTGTAGATAGGCTCTTTGAGATGCTTGATGATCATTTTGCCTTTTTGTGCCAAGACTTTCCTGCTGAAAAGGGTACTTCTGTTGCTTTTGCTTTTCCCTTTAATAAGAAGATCTTCCATACCGAGATTGACCCATGTCTCATAAAAAAGGTTATCATGAATGTTGTTCTTGTAGGGAATAGTCTCTTTTTGACACCAATACATACCCGAGAGTAACGCATTAATGGAACCGGCAGATGCACCGGCTACAGAACGCAGTTCAGGACGTACCGTTTTGTTTGAAGCTCTGAGCTCACTCAGCATTTTGATCATTGCCCAGTTGTAACCGGCTTCATAGGCACCAAGGCTGACACCTCCGCTGATGACCATAGAGAAATTAACCTCTTTTGCTTTTGCATAAAGTGTAGTGTGAAATAAGAAGAAGAGTAAAGATATGTTAAAAAGAGATTTCATATGTGAACCCTTAATATTGAGAAGAAGAAAGAGGGCAGTCAGTGCACACCCTCACTTATATGTTAGCTGCGTTTGCTCTGTACAAATTTTTCAATACGTCTAACACCTTCACGAATAGTGGTCATGTCAGTAGCAAAGGAGAATCTGAAATAACCCTCAGAGCCAAAACCTATGCCGGGAACAACAGCAACACCTGTCGCCTGAAGAAGCTCTTTACAGAACTCAATAGAGTTATTTGAAATATCTTTAATATTCACAAACAGATAGAAGGCTCCCTGAGGTTTAAGTACAGAAAGACCATCGATTTCATTAAAGAGTTCCACGGCTTCATCTGCTCTTGATTCAAAGGCTCTTCTCATGTTCTCTATCTCATCATCAACTTCACCAAGAAGTGCCGGGATAGCTGCTTTTTGAGTGATGGAGTTGATGTTTGAAGTACTTTGGCTTTGCAGTTTGTTCATGGCTGCAATGAGTTCTTTATTTGGTGTAGCCAGGTACCCAAAACGCCAACCTGTCATAGCTACGGATTTACTCAGGCCGTTAATAGTCACTGTTCTTTGATACATATCTTCATTAATGCTTGCAACCGCCACAAAATCAATGTTATAGACAAGCTTTTCATACATTTCATCACTTGCTACAATAATATCTGTACCTTCAAATACTTCTGCCAATGACTGAAGTTCCTCTTTCGAATAAACGGATCCTGTAGGGTTAGATGGTGTGGTAAGAATGATCATTTTAGTTTTAGGGGTAATGGCAGCTTTAAGTTGCTCTGCATTGATCTTAAATCCACCGATCTCATCGGTCTCTATGATCACAGGTACAGCACCTGCATACTTGACCAGTTCAGGATATGTTACCCAGTAGGGTGCAGGGATGATCACTTCATCTCCCGGATTGAGAGTAGCTTGAAAAAGGTTAAAGAGTGACTGTTTCGCACCGTTACTTACGATGATGTCAGCAGGAGCATACTTTAGGTTATTGTCCCTGTTGAGTTTTGTTGCTACAGCTTCAAGTAGTTCAGGGATACCGGGAACGGCAGTATAACGGGTAAACCCGTCATTGATCGCTTTGATCGCTTCATCTTTAATGCGTTGCGGTGTTCCAAAGTCAGGTTCACCTGCTGAGAATGAGAGAATATCTTTACCTTGCGCCTTAAGGTCTCTTGCAAGAGAAGAGATAGCGATGGTAAGTGACGGTGACAGTGTTTGAATGCGGTCGGAAAGAAGCATAAAAAATCCCCTAAAATAAAATTAGATGATTATACCTAATCTTGGGTAAAAAACGGCTAATCCATGGAGTGAATGAAGTTATCATAGATCTCTTCGAGGTCATGATCTTTCTTCTTGACACTTTCCTGTTTTCCTTTAGGCAGTGCATCTTCAAGTACTTCAATACGCTTGAGAAGGTATTCAAATATCTCTTTATTGACATCAGGTATTTTATTGTGACTGAGTGGAGTCTTGTCATAGCCACGTTTCAGTACACGTGCAGGAATACCTATGGCAGTGGAGTCAGCAGGCACATCTTTTACCACGACAGAGTTTGCGCCTACTTTAGAGTTCATACCGATTGTAATGTTTCCCAGCACTTTTGCTCCTGCTCCGATGACAACATTCTCTTCAATGGTCGGGTGGCGTTTCCCTTTACTGGTACTGACCCCGCCGAGGGTTACCTGCTGGTAGATCAGTACATTATCAGCTATGACAGTTGTTTCTCCAATCACTACACCTACGCCATGGTCAATGAATACCCTGCGTCCTATCTTGGCTCCGGGGTGTATGTCTATCATAGTCAGAAACATTCCCACAGCTGAAACAAATCTTGGTATAAAACGCAGTCCCATCATATAAAACCAGTGGGCGATACGATGAAAAAAGAGTGCCCATAATCCCGGATAATTAAATAAAAGTTCAAAAGGAGAATGTAGGGCAGGGTCATTACGTTTTACCGTTGCAAAATCTTCTTTGATAAGTTTGACTAAATTGATCACTGTTGTATTCCTTTACTGATTTTCGCTAATAGCCTGAATGGTCTTAAGATAACTATTTTCGCTTAAATAGAGGTAAAGTTTTCCTAAAATTTCTCTTTTTTCCTCTTTACTAATATGCTGTGACTCTTCAATCCTATATTTTAGAGCTTTATCTATAAGGTTGGTATCATAGTCAAGGTCATCGAGTATATCAGTCAGATTTTGGGCTTCTATAAGATCTTCTATATGATAGTGACCTTTTTCGTCAAAACGGATTACAGCTTCCGTAGGATGCGTAAAAAGATTATGTTTCATTCCCAGTACTTCCTGATAGGCTCCTGTGAGGAAAAAGGCTAAAAAGTACTCCTCTTTACCTATATCTATATCATGTAGATAGAGTGGAAGGTCACGGTTGAACCCTATCTCCCCGTCACTGTCGCAGGTAATATCCCAGATGCTTGCAGGATTGGCAGGTTTTTCGTTCAGTCTGTCCAGAGGCATGACAGGAAATTGCTGTGCCAACCCCCAGAAATCCGGCAGGGACTGAAAAGAAGAGAAGTTCACTAAATATTTTTCCTGGATGCGATCCTGAAGTCTTTTAAGCTCGTCAGTACCTTCATTTTTAAGTAATGCAATTGCTTTTTTAATGATGAGATTGACCAGTATCTCTGTATTTGACCGGTCTTCAAGGTCTATGTAACCCAGATCAAAAAGTGTAAGCAGACTCTCCATGTGGTCAAGTGCATCATGCAGGTACTCTCTTGCATTTTTACGTTTAATAGTAGTAAACAGATCATAAAGCTCCTGAATCAGCGGAGGGTTTGCTTTTTTAAGTCTGAGACCTTTTTCATGGTACTCCTGCGAAAAGAGTTCAAGTACAGGGGCAACCAGTACAGAGTGTGAAGCAGCAATGTAGCGACCTGACTCTGTAAAGATATCGGGCTCTGTCACTTTTTTGTTTTTGGCGATCTCCTGCATCAGATAGACCACATCATTGGCAAATTCATCCATTGAGTAGTTCTTTTCCTGATTATTAAAATGCTGGGAATACTCTACAGCCAATCCTCCACCGATGTTAATGGCCCCTAAAGCATCAGCACCTCGTTTTTTAAGTTCGGCATAAATGTTTCCTGCCTCTCTGAGTGCCTTTTTTAGTGGAGCGATATCACCCATTTGTGAACCGATGTGAAAATGGATCATCCAGAGATGATCTAAGAGTTTGTGTTTGTTAAGCATCTCATAGGCTTCAAGCAGTTCAGTTGAAGTCAGACCGAATTTGGAGCTGTATCCACCGCTTTTCGCCCAGGTACCGATGCCTGAACTGTGCAGTCTGATACGTACACCTATCTTGGGTGCTATAGGATTTTTGACATCAATGTTAAACTCTTGATTGACCTGAATAATGGTTTGAAGTTCACCCAATCCTTCTATGGTAACGGTAATATTGTGTCCCATTTTTGCAGCAATGAAGCAAAGTGCGATCATCTCTTTGTCTTTGAATCCGTTGACGGTAATAGGTGCTCCAAGAGGGGTTTGACTCATCGCAATGATCAGTTCTGCTTTACTGCCTGCTTCAAGACCATAGTTATACGCCTGCGAGACATCAATGAGTGCATGGATAAAATTGGGGAACTGGTTTACTTTAAGAGGAAATACAGCGTGAAAATCCCCTTGGTAGTTAAACTCTTTTTTTGCTTTTTCAAAAGTGTTAAAAAGGGTAGATATCTGTTTTTTAATAAGATGAGGAAAACGCAGAAGAAGAGGACCTTTATAGCCTTTCTCTCTTATGGCTTTGGTGATCTCCAGAAGTGAAGGTTGATTTGCATAATTGATATTGATCGTATCTTCTTTGCGTATAAAGTTATCATCACCCCAAATATTCAAACCAAACTGCTTCATTGCTGCTACCTTGCGAATTAATAATGATTATTATAGCAAAACTTAATCTAATCTTACCTATAATAGAAAGATGAATGGGCAATTTGTAAAGCTAAACAAAGATCAGGATCATCTTTATATTATTTCTATAGGAGAATGGACACTCCGGAGTGTTCGGCAAATAGAAAAAGCGTTAACGCAGATTCCTTATGATAAAAAGATCATTTGGGATGTCTCGGGTATCAGTGATTTTGATAGTGCGGGAGTATTGCTTTTTATAGAGTATTTGGAAAAATTTGAGAAAAAAACAACGGTAAAAGTAATTGGCTGTAACAGTGCACAAAAAGAGATGTATGATCTGTTAAGATCTCATATCGTAGAGCGTATTCCTCCCAGAAAAGACAGTTTTTTAGAGAATATTGGAAAAACGACTGTTGAAGTCTATCATGATATGAAAGATTTTATTACTTTTATAGGACAGCTTTTTGTTACCATGTTCAACACCTTTTTAAATCCTAAAAATATCCGTTTTAAAGAGATGGTCTATCATATTTACCATTCCGGATTTAATGCACTGTTGATTGTGGGACTTACAGCATTTCTGGTGGGAATGGTGATCGCCTACCAGGGATCTGTTCAGTTGGCAAAATTTGGTGCCGATATCTTCATAGTAGATACTGTAGGCATCTCTATGGTAAGAGAACTGGGACCGATGATCACTGCCATTGTGATTGCCGGACGCAGTGGTTCAGCCTATACTGCAGAGATAGGGGCTATGAAGATCACTGAAGAAATTTCAGCTATGAGAACGATGGGTTTTGATCCCTATAATTTTTTGGTACTTCCTCGTATTTTTGCCTTGATGATCGCTTTGCCGCTTTTGATCTTCTTTGCTGATCTTATAGGGATATTGGGCGGTATGGTAGCATCACAAATGCAACTTAATATTTCTTTTGGTCAATTTATTGACAGACTCTATGAGGTGCTTGAGGTCAAACATTATATTTTGGGCATGATCAAAGGACCGGTTTTTGCTTTTCTTATCGCAGCAGTAGGATGTTTTAGAGGGTTTCAGGTATCCGATAATACAGAGAGTATCGGGCTGCATACTACAGCGAGTGTCGTTAACTCTATCTTTCTGGTCATTGCTTTTGATGCACTTTTCTCAGTGATCTATACGGAGTTGAATCTATGACTCAAGAGACCTCTGTTGTGATCGAAGCAAAAAACATTGTAACAAAGTTTGGAGAACGTACTATTCATGATGGTGTTTCACTGACTGTGAAAAAAAATGAGATCTTCGGTATTCTTGGAGAGAGTGGAGCGGGTAAATCCGTCTTAATGAAAGAGATGATCATGTTATTAGAGCCCAATGCCGGAGAAATGATGGTCTTAGGGCATAGACTTAACGGTATTGGCTATAAAGAGGCACAGGAACTGCGCAGAGAGTGGGGTGTGCTTTTTCAGTTCGGTGCACTTTACTCTTCTATGACTATTGCAGAAAATATAGAGGTACAACTCAAAGAATATACCGATATTTCCAAAGAGATGCGTGACATGCTGGTACGTTCTAAAATAGCACTGGTAGGGCTTGATGCCCATGTTGGAGCACTGTACCCTTCGGAACTCAGTGGAGGTATGATCAAAAGAGCAGCACTTGCACGTGCACTTGCCATGGAACCAAAACTTCTTTTTTTAGATGAACCGACATCAGGGCTTGATCCTGTAGGTGCACGCAATTTTGACAAGCTTATTGTGGATCTTCGTGATATGCTGGGTATTACGGTGGTGATGATCACGCATGATCTGGATTCTATTTTCAGCATTGTGGACAGGATGGCAGTTTTGGCAGATAAACATGTGGTAGCAGAGGGTACACTTGAAAATGTGTTACAATCACAACATCCTTTTGTTGAAGAATTCTTTAAAAATGAGTATACTAAACAAAAGTATGGGGATAAGGTAATGATAAATGTATAGTAAAGCAAATTATACCATTGTAGGCATTTTTGTGATTCTTTTCAGTGCGGGCTTAGTGTGGTTTGCTTTTTGGCTTGCAAAGTACGGGATACACCGTGAATTTGATACTTACGAACTTTTTATGAAGGAATCTGTTGCAGGACTTTCTAAAGATTCGGTAGTGAAGCTTAGGGGAGTTGATATAGGACGTGTCAGTGAAATACGCATAGATCCCAACAATATCGAGCGTATTGAAATATTTCTGAAGATCAAAAAAGGGGTTCCTATTAAAGAAGATATGGTAGCTCATACACAGATGTTAGGTGTGACAGGTCTGCTTTCCATAGAGATCGACGGGGGGACCAACGAAGCAAAGACATTAAAACCAACAGAGGATCATATTCCTGTGATACCTACAGCACCTTCCTGGTTTACAAAAACAACACAAGGTCTGGGTACGCTTTCTGAGAGGATCACCATGATGGTAGATAAAATACAAAAACTGTTGAGTGAGAAGAATATTGAGACTTTGGGAAAAGTGTTTGATAATACGGAAAAAGTAACTGCAAAAGCAGAAGATGTAGAGCAAAAAGCGATCACTTCACTAGAATCAGTAGATAAAACACTTCAGGAATTTCGTCTTTCTGTAAAAAGTATGAATGAGAAACTTACAAACGCGACAAAAGATTTTAAAGTGATGCAAAAAGATTTTGGAAGCATTAAAAAAGTAACGGTGCCGACAGTGACTCAGATCATGAAAACAGCAAAGAATTTTAACCGTATGACATTAAAAATTGAAAAAAGTCTGGATAGAGGAGATTATAATATTAAAAAAATATTTGAACCGTTCCTTGTAGATATTAATATTGTCTCAGAGCAGATCAATGATCTGGCAAAAGAGTTGAAAGAGAGTCCGAATGACTTACTCTTTAAATCAAGAAAACAAAGACGAGGACCCGGAGAATGATACGATATCTTATACTGATAGTAATACTGCTTTTTATGACGGCATGCAGTTCAAAAATAGCAGCCCCAATACATATTTATTCATTGGGAACAGTTCATATAGTACCTGAGAGTTCCGGAAAAGATCATCAAAAAACGATAAAGGTCTCTTTTCCCCAAACACTCAAAGAGAAGATCAGCAATAAAATGAATTATTCTTACAGTCCCGATGATCAAGGTGTCTATCTTAATTCACAATGGTCAAACAACAGTGGTAAATTAATACAGGGAAATATCATTGAAGCACTGGTAAAAAGCAGACTTTTCAAAGCAGTGCTTCCTTATGAGTCTACAGCAGGAGAGGATCTTCGACTTGAGAGTAATATCTTTGATTTTTCTCATCATGTTAGGGGTGATGCTTCCTATGCGGTTGTTTCTATTCAGTTCAGTCTTATCGATACTGATACAGGAAAACTCATAAAAACAAAGAGATTCAGCTATAAAGAAGATACCCAAACAACAGATGCAAAAGGGTATGTAGAAGCTACACGAAGAGCCATGAACAGGTTAAGTAAAGATCTGGTTAGGTGGTTACGGTAAATGCATTTTAAAAGTGAACTCTCCGAGAAGTACACTTTTTTCCTCTTTACTCTCCAGGTCTTTAAACCAGATTGTTCCTTCTTTTAACTCATCTTCTCCGATGAGTACGGCGTAACGTGCATTCACCTTGTCAGCACCTTTCATGTGGCTTTTAAAGCCTTTTGAATTGTACTCTACTGTGACTTTGCTCTCTTTGCGTTTTTGTTCTGCCAGAGGGAAGAGAGCTTCTACTGCTTCCTGTGTCATCGCACCCATGTAGATGCCTTCTCTTTTAGTTTCAGGCATTTTGACAAGCTCCATGATACGTTCGATCCCGATGGCAAAACCCACAGCAGGTGTAGGTTTGCCGTCAAGGAACTCTACAAGTCTGTCATATCGTCCGCCACCTGCAATGGCAGACTGTGAACCTATCTCATTGCTGACGAACTCAAAGGCAGTTTTACTGTAGTAGTCCAGTCCTCTGACTAGGTTGGTATCTACAGTGTAGCTGATATCTGCTTTGGCAAGTAAGGCAGTAAGCTTTTTGAAGTCACTGTCACACTCCTCACAAAGATTCTCTATGAGTTTTGGTGATGCTGTAAGCAGTGACTGGCATGTCTCGTTTTTGCAGTCAAGTACACGAATAGGATTGGTCTCTATACGTCTGTTACAGTCAGAGCAGAGCTCCTCTTTAATATTTGTAAGATATGCTACAAGATTCTCTCTATAGGTAGGCATACATGTGGGGCACCCCAAAGAGTTTACAAGAAGTTCAAACCCGATTCCAAGTGCATCAAAGATCTGTTTGATCATCGTAATGATAGTAAAGTCCTCATAGACCGAAGCCTCTCCAAAGCTCTCACAGCCAAACTGGTGAAACTCTCTCAGGCGACCCTTTTGCGGTCTTTCATAACGGAACATCGGACCGTAATAGTAGAACTTCTGTTTCATCGGCTGACGGTCAAGTTTTGCACTTACAAAAGCACGTACAATCCCTGCAGTTCCCTCAGGACGCATACAGACATCATTACCACCCTTGTCTTCAAACTGGTACATCTCTTTGCCTACAATGTCAGAACTCTCACCTACAGAGCGCTTAAAAAGAGCAGTCTCTTCCAAAATAGGGGTTTCGATGTAGTTATATCCGTAACGTTTTGCTATAGTTGTTGCAGTATTAACAATAAAATTAAAACGTTGAGATTCTTCAAACGTGAGGTCTTTCATACCTCTTAGTGGGTTAATCATGTGTATATCCTCATGTTCCAAAGGTACGTGGCAGACGTACTCTACGGTGTGATTGTTGTAGGGTGCGGTTGCTACCGCACCTCATTAATGATGCAATTATACCTTCAAGTAGGTAAGAATGGATTGATGTATATTCTTAATGCTGTCCGTCGCATCTATAAAGAGGTGAGGGATACCTAGTTTGATGATGCTTTGCTTCATCTGCTCCTGCACAGTCAGAAGATACTCAAGCCCTCTAAGTTCTATGCCGTCAAGACTTTTAGCCGAGGTTCTCTCTTCCAATGTTTCCATATCTGTTAAAAAGAGAATGATCTTGTCAGGGAAATGCTCTTTGAGTGCAAATCTATTGAGTTTTACCAATTCATCAAACTCAAAATCTCCGTTTGCCAAGGCATAGCCTATTCCAGAGATGAACCCTCTGTCAGAGATGACCACTTTGTTCCTGTTGGGCTCTATAATCTCTTCATAATGCTCTGCTCTGTCAGCAAGAAAGAGAAGCAGTTCGGCTCTTTTTGATGCAAGAGAATCTGCGAGGAGTATCTCTCTGGCCTTGAGACCAAACTTTGTGCCTCCAGGTTCTTTGGTTACAATAATCTCAGGGTGTTTTTCTGCCAACAGTTCTATCTGTGTGCTTTTGCCGCAAGTGTCTATGCCTTCAAATAAAATGTACATTATTTTTTTATCTCTTTGATAATATTGTGTACTTCAGGGGCTATGAGATGATCGATCTTTCCCTCATAGGCTAAAATAGTACGTACGACAGATGAACTGACAAAGGCATGTTGCAGACTTGGCATGAGATAGATGGTTTCAAGGTCAGGATTGAGTGAAGCATTGGCATATCCCATTTGCAACTCATACTCAAAGTCACTGACTGCTCTAAGTCCTCTAATGATGATATTGGCTTCAAGATCCTCCGCAAGATCTACAAGCAGCTTGTCAAAGCCGACAACCTTTACTTTTGGGAAAGATTTAGTTGCAGCCTGTGTCATCTGTATACGTTGTTCAAGTGTGAACATAGGTTTTTTGGACTCAGAGTCTGCAACAGCAACGATGATCTCATCAAACATATGACAGGCTCTTTTGATGATGTCCAAATGTCCGTTGGTGATGGGGTCAAAAGTCCCCGGGTAGATGGCTCTTCTCATTGAAATACCCCTCTGGAGCATTTAGTGAATAGTGAGGAATAAGGAATGGGGAGTGGATGTTTGCATTGCTTTGCAATACTTTTGCTGAAAGTAATCATTCTTTTCTCTTTTTTTTAATGAAAGCTTTTTAATTTAAAAAGCATACCATAATTCCTCGTTCCTCATTCTTAATTGCTCATTTCCAACGTACATATAGTTCGTTGGGTATTCCCAATACATCATACCATTTTCCGATAATAAATTTCTCCATATCTTCAAGACTGGAAGAGTCAGAGTAGTAGCCCATCACTGGTGGTGCGATGATAACACCCAAAGAGGCTAACTTTTGCATATTTTCCAAAGCGATTGCAGAAAAAGGCAGTTCACGAGGAGCTAAGAGTAACTTCTTCTGCTCTTTGAGTGCCACAGCAGCCACCCTTGTAGGAAGATTATCACTTATACCACAAGCAATCTTGGCTAGGGTATTCATGCTACAGGGGATAATGGCAGTAGCATCTACGCTAAAAGAACCGGAAGATATGGAAGCTGCAATATTATTTGAAGCGTGCAAGGTTATCTGCTTGTTTTCAAAGCTTTCAACCGTGAGGGCATTGTTAGAAACAACCACATGTACTTCAATGTCAGAGGGCAAGTAGTCGACAAATTTCTTACCCAGCTGAACACCGCTTGCTCCTGTGATGGCTACGACGAGTTTCATAGTGTACCTTGTGATTTATTAGAAGGATTATATCAAAAGAAATTAAGAATTGGGATTATTTTAAAAAATGTGGAGCGGGCGAAGGGATTCGAACCCTCGACAGCCTGCTTGGAAGGCAGGAACTCTAGCCACTGAGCTACGCCCGCAAAGGTAAAGGTGTGGTACCTCGGGTCGGATTCGAACCGACACGCCCGAAAGCAGAAGATTTTGAGTCTACCAAGTCTACCAGTTCCATCACCGAGGCATTTACGTCCTAAAACGTAGGAGGAATTCTACTCCTACAGAGCTTAAACAACGTTTAGAAGGCTTCCAAAATAGAAAAATATGACAATTTGACGCTTTTTAATAGCCTACTAAAGATTATTTGTTATAATATCTTCATTAATTAATATCAAGGTCTTGTTTTTGAAAATTACGATCATCATTACAGCTATACTTTTTATTTACGGTGCTTTCTCTACATTGTTCCATGATACCGCATTGGTAGGGAATATTGGAAAGATCGTAGGAGATACGAATATTCACCTTTTTGGATATTTTGCCTATATTAATATATTTATTCTTTTTTATCCGTTGTATAAGCTTTATACCAGAGCATCGGTTCGAAAAGATATTGACTTTTATTTGGGCTGGATACTCTTTTTTATAGCAGCAGTGCTCTTTGAATCTTTAGTAATTGACATGAAAAATGTTGGTTTTATAGGTACACAGATCGTTGAGTTTTTGCAACCGTTTATAGGAAAAGCAGGACTTTGGTTACTTTGGCTGATGATCATCTCTCTCTCTCTGGTATTCATACTCGATGATGACTTCTCTCCTAAAGACTTGAAGATCAAAGGAGTGAATCTTTCCCCGTTTATTTCCGGCATAGGAAAATTTGTTACAGGCATCAAAGCTGTAATGAAAAAAATATTTACCAACCCTTTCTCTTCTCCCAGACTGGAAGATGAAATGATGCCTGTAATTGAAAAGAGATCCGTAAAACCAAAAAGAACAAAAGCAGTTAAAAAACCGGCAGTAAAGAAAAGAACAGCAATAAAGAATCTTTCTAAACCCGAAATGGCTGCAGCCGTTGAGTTGAATGCACGGAGCAATGTAAAAGATGAATATTCTGTTATGCCTGAGATAGAAGAATACGATGATACGGTGTCTGATCATCTTACGGCAAATACCAATGTTGAGATAGTCAGTGAATTGGAAGAAAATTCCAAACTCCTTGACCAAATTGATAAAGGCAAGGTTGCCAGACCCAAGAACTTTAAACTGCCAAAACTTGATTTTTTGCAAAAAGCGCCGAAAGTGACCAAAAAAATCAATGAAGCAGAGATAGATAGGAAAATAGAAGACTTGCTTGCCAAACTTCAACAGTTCAGGGTAGATGGAGATGTTGTACGTACTTACAGTGGTCCTCTTGTTACCACCTTTGAATTTAAACCCGCACCCAATGTGAAAGTTTCAAAGATTCTTGGACTGCAGGATGACTTGGCAATGGCACTCTCGGCAGAGACAATACGTATACAGGCACCGATCCCCGGGCGAGATGTAGTGGGAATAGAGATACCCAATGCAAATATTGATACTATTTACTTACGTGAGATACTGGAGAGTGATATTTTTAAAGAATCCTCTTCCCCATTGACAGTGGCACTGGGTAAAGATATTGTGGGTAATCCCTTTGTGACAGATATTAAAAAACTACCGCATCTGCTCATTGCAGGTACGACTGGTTCGGGGAAATCGGTAGGTGTGAATGCTATGATTCTTTCTCTACTTTACAGAAATGATCCTGATCAGTTAAAATTGATGCTTATTGACCCTAAAATGCTCGAATTTGCCGCATATGAAGATATCCCGCATCTTATTACACCTGTTATCACTGAGCCTGCTAAAGCTATTGCAGCACTTGCCAACATGGTAGGAGAAATGGAAAGACGCTATAAGCTTATGGCGGAAGCACGGACTAAAAATATAGAGAATTATAATGAAAAAGCAAAAAAGACAGGTGCAGAGCCGTTTCCGTATATCGTCGTAGTCATCGATGAGTTGGCAGATCTTATGATGAATGGAGGGAAAGAGGTAGAACTTTCTATTGCCCGACTTGCCCAAAAGTCACGTGCCTGTGGTATTCACCTTGTGGTTGCAACACAACGTCCGAGTGTTGATGTGGTCACTGGATTGATCAAAGCAAATTTACCATCAAGACTAAGTTATAGAGTAGGCTCACGTATAGATTCAAAAGTTATCTTGGATGCATTAGGTGCAGACAGTCTTTTGGGACGTGGAGATGGTCTTTTTACCCCTCCAGGCTCAACTGGACTTGTACGTATTCATGCTCCCTGGAATACAGAAGAAGAGATAGAGGAAGTGGTAGAATATATCAAGGCACAAAGAGTACCTGAGTATGATGAGAGTTATCTTGTCTCCGGTGGTGCTGCATCAGGTGGAAGTGAAAGTAATGGCAATATAGAACTTGATACACTCTTTGAAGAGGCAAAAAATATCGTATTGACAGATAAAAAGACTTCCATCTCCTACCTGCAGCGTAAACTGCAAATCGGCTACAACCGTTCTGCAAATATTATAGAACAGCTTGAGGAGATGGGTGTACTTTCTGCACCAAATGCAAAAGGTAACAGAGAGATACTCTAAGTTATTCCAACGCATACAGGGAAAGCTTCAAAAGTACTTTCTCTGTAACCATTTGCTACAACCATTCTAACTACTTTACAACTGCTTATCATTCAAATAACTATTAACGACCTTTGCGATAAAATCAATTTACAAAATTAGAAAGAACAGGAGACCATTATGGCCTTAGTAGAAGAATATAAAGCACATACGGAAGAACGTGCAAAACTTGGTGTACCGCCACTGGCATTGACTGCTGAGCAGACAGCAGAACTCGTTGAGCTTCTTAAAGCTGATCCTATTATAGAAAAAGAATATTTATTGGATCTATTGAAAAATAAAGTACCTGCAGGGGTAGATGATGCAGCGTATGTAAAAGCAGCTTTTTTAAATGCTATTGTTCAGGGTGATGTAAAAAGTGATGCTATTACAAAGTTTGAAGCGGTTGAGATTCTTGGAGCTATGCTCGGTGGTTACAATATTGGTCCACTGACTGATGCTTTGAGAAACAAAGATGTTGCCATAGCTCAGGAAGCGGCAGATCAGCTTAAAAATACTATTTTGGTGTATGCTGATTTTGAAACAGTTAAAACACTCATGGATGAAGGCAATGAATTTGCAAAACAGGTTATTGAATCTTGGGCAAATGCTGAATGGTTTACCAATAAACCGGCACTTGAAAAAGAGATCACTCTGACTGTCTATAAGGTACCGGGTGAAACCAATACAGATGACCTCTCTCCTGCATCAGAAGCATTTACAAGAGCAGATATCCCATTGCATGCAAACTCTTTTCTTGTTGCAAGAATGGATAAACCGCTTGAGACTATGGCCGAACTTAAGAAAAAAGGACACCCGCTGGCATACGTTGGTGATGTCGTAGGTACAGGATCATCAAGAAAATCAGGGATTAACTCCGTACAGTGGCATATGGGTAGAGATATTCCGGGTATTCCGGGTAAAAGAACAGGAGGTGTGGTTATCGGTGATATTATTGCTCCGATCTTCTTTAATACAGCAGAAGATAGTGGATGTCTTCCTATTCAAGCACCAGTAGCTAAACTTGAAACAGGTGATGTGATCACTGTTAAACCTTATGACGGTGTGATTGAAAAGAACGGAGAAGTGGTTTCAGAGTTTACATTGGAGCCAAACACATTGACAGATGAGATGAGAGCAGGGGGACGTATTCCTCTTATTATCGGTAAAGGTTTAACAGCCAAAGCAAGAGAAGCCTTAGGGCTTGGTGCTTCAGATGCCTTCTTGACACCTACACAACCTGCAGATAATGGTAAAGGGTATACACTTGCTCAAAAAATGGTAGGTAAAGCCTGTGGTATTGAAGGTGTAAAACCGGGTGTTTACTGTGAGCCTGTATGTACAACAGTTGGTTCTCAGGATACCACAGGTGCAATGACAAGAGATGAAGTGAAAGAACTTGCGGCATTGAACTTTGGCGCTGATTTTGTGCTTCAGTCATTCTGTCACACAGCAGCCTATCCGAAACCTGCCGATATTGTTCTTCAGCATACACTTCCTAAATTCTGGACAGAGAGAAAAGGTTTTGTATTAAGACCCGGTGACGGAGTTATTCACTCATGGTTGAACAGGATGTGTCTTCCTGATACTGTTGGTACAGGTGGAGATTCACACACAAGGTTCCCTATTGGTATTTCATTCCCTGCCGGCTCAGGACTCGTTGCATTTGCTGGTGTCACAGGTATGATGCCTCTGACTATGCCTGAGTCTGTCCTTGTGAGATTCAAAGGTACAATGCAACCGGGTATCACACTTAGAGATATGGTCAATGCTATTCCTCACCAAGCGATCAAAGAAGGTCTTTTAACAGTTGAAAAAGCTGGTAAGAAAAACATCTTTGCAGGACGTGTACTTGAAATTGAAGGTCTTGAAGATCTTAAGTGTGAGCAGGCATTTGAACTTTCTGATGCATCAGCTGAGCGAAGTGCAGCCGCGTGTACAGTGAAGCTTAACAAAGAGCCTATCATTGAATATTTGAAATCTAACATTGTACTTATTGAAGAGTTAATTGCACAAGGGTATGAAGATAAAGCAACGCTTCAAAGACGTGCCGATAAAATGAAGGCATGGATTGCAAACCCAGAGCTTCTTGAAGCAGACAGAGATGCAGAGTATGCAGCAGTCATTGAAATAGATATGGATCAGATCAAAGAGCCTATCTTGGCTTGTCCAAATGATCCGGATGATGTAAAAACACTTACCGAGATCCATGAAGCAGGACTTAGAACTGAAATCGATGAAGTATTTGTAGGTTCTTGTATGACGAATATTGGTCTCTTCAGGGCATTGGGTGAAGTATTAAGAGGCGAAGGTAAAGTCCCTACAAAACTATGGGTATGTCCTCCAACAAAAATGGATGAAAAGACACTTCAGGAGGAGGGATACTACTCAGTATTTGGTATGGCAGGAGCAAGAACAGAGATCCCTGGATGTTCACTCTGCATGGGTAATCAGGCTTCTGTTGATCAGGGTGCGTATGTATTCTCAACTTCAACAAGAAACTTTGACAACAGACTTGGTAAAGATTCTCAAGTCTATCTTGGTTCAGCAGAACTTGCAGCAGTGGTCGCACTTAAGGGTAAACTGCCGACAGCAGCTGAGTATATGGAGATCGTTCCAAACAAGATCAAACCAGAAATGACAGATGATGTTTACAGATATTTAAGTTTCAACAAGGTTTCCAAAGAAGATCTTGAAGCGATGGTAGAATAGGATATTTTACTTTGGTTTGGCAGATTTTTTCTGCCGGACTACTTTTTAAAATTCAGAAAAAACTTCTTTAAAACGCTCAGCTATACGACAAGGTTTCCCTTCTTCAATATAGACGAGGACAACTTCCATAGAAAAAATTTTCTTTTTGTTTTTAAATATTTCCTGTAGTAATACTATAGAACTGTTTTTCAATGTGAGTATTTTGGTTGTAACCTCCAACATATCACCCAATGTTGAAGTAGCTAGAAAACTGGCTTTTATGTTACGTACTACAAATCCATAATGACTGTCGCTACCCGGCATCATACCTCGTTTAAAAAAAATTTCAGAACGTGCACGTTCACAGTACTTAATGTAATTCGTATGATAAACAATACCACCCGCGTCGGTGTCCTCATAATAGACCCTTATCTTCATCCTCTAACCCCCGTATATACGGCATCTTATGAGTCTCCTTTTTTAAAAGTGACCATTTTGGTGCCTATTTCTTTTATTTTCTTAAGCCGTGTTTCGTCGTTCTCTTCTATGAAGTGGGTATATATTTCTAGTGTGATATTTGGGTTGTCGTGTCCTAACTGTTTAGAGACATAAATAATATCTACACCGTTTGTTATCATTTGACTAGCGTAAGTATGCCGTAAATTATACAGCACTCTTTCTTTTATGCCAGTCTGTTTTAAAATTTTTTTAAAATTAACTCCTATTATATCGTGAGAATAGAAAGTTTGTTTATGAGAGTTGATAAATACATGTTCATAATCTTTTGTATGCTCATATTGATCTCTTAATGCCTCTTCAGCTAATGGTAGCATATCTATTGTTCTGTATGAAGCTGCCGTTTTTGGTGGACCATCTTTACCCCTTATGCGAGTTTTAGTGATACTAATCCTTTTTCTCTCAAAGTCTATATCACTCCACCGCAATGCC
>FPHD01000049.1_pt1 | contig 31901 bp, 44 predicted proteins | sample 1057311 | NCBI WGS metagenome assembly FPHD01 (sample SAMEA4473313, study PRJEB15554) | hydrothermal vent metagenome | biome: marine basaltic hydrothermal vent biome; feature: marine hydrothermal vent; material: water | place: Pacific Ocean | collected 2011-06-14/2011-07-23 | depth 1199 m | reverse complement strand
TCCATTTCAAAGAATGCCAACCGAAATGTAGGTGCGGTTGAAGTATTGGCGTACGGAACAGCGGTCTGGCGATGAAATATGCATCAAAACTACCTGATGAGAAGGTGAACCGTCCCAAAGAGCATCTTTTTCTTTTTGCATTAAAGCTGTTGAGCGGTCTATTGGTTTTTGTAGTGATCTTCTATCTGATCGTGACTGCCTCGGTCAACATCATCGCAGAAAATCTCTCACCCGAGCATGAAGCAAAGATCATGAAGTATGTACAGATGGATATTGACATGAATCAGACCCAAAAAAGTACACAGCTTCAGCATATGGTGGATAAACTTGCGGTCTGTGCCAAACTTCCCTACAAGGTAGATGCCTATGTCATGGATGACTTCCATGTCAATGCCATGGCAGTGCCGGGAGCAAAAATGCTTGTGACCAAGGGGCTTTTGCATAAAGTTAAGACGGAGAATGAACTGGCCATGGTACTGGGGCATGAACTGGGACATTTTAAACATAAAGACAACATTAAGTCGATGGGTAAAGGGCTTATTTTTGCCGTAGCAGGCATGCTACTCTCTTCAGACAACTACGGTTCACTCTTCAGCACCACACTTGAAATGACCAATAACCGCTATTCCCAGGAACAGGAGATGGCTGCGGATCTTTTCGGTGTAGATATGTTGAACTGTGCTTATGGAACAGCAAATGGAGCAACGGTACTTTTCGAAAAAATGAAAAAAGAGGGAGAAGGGTGGAAGTATCTGCTTGCCGATCATCCGGATTTCATTAAACGTATCAAGAAGATGAAAGCCTATATCCATGAGAGAGAATATGATACCTCCAAAAAGCTGATCCCTTTGGGAAGGATATATAAATAGAATCCTCTGAATAATCATTATATCAAAAACAGGTAATGATGCAGTAATACTATAAGATTATAATTTGCCTGTTCAGATATCAATGATATTTCGTTCACACACATAATATATTAAAGGATATACAATGAAAAAGTTTTTAATGATGATCGCAGCGTTAGCGATGACTACAATGTTCGTACAGGCAAACGATGAAGCACCGGCACAAGATGCAGCAGTACAGGCAGTTCAGGGAGCAGCAACAGATGCTACACCGGCACCTGAAGATGACAAAAATGCTACAGAAGAAGCAACTCCGGAAGAAAAATAGATCTTCTGACTTCCTTCGTTTGTGTTACCGCAGTGACTGCGGTAACTGATTCTCCTCTCTTTCTCCCTTAATTTTTCATACATTTCTTGCTCAGGTTTCCCTTAAGATGAATCATATATAATGGTTATCATAAATCAACTATAAAGAGCCAATATGTTAATGAAATTGTTTGTAGCACTTCTGTTTATATTGGTATTTTTGAAAGTAGTGAATCCTGATCTGAGTATTTTGCCTAAAGAGACCATAGAGAGAAAAGCACTGCCTATGGATGTAAGTTATGAGACTATCGAGGCAGAGTCATATCTTAATATGATCCGTACAGGGGCGGGGATGATGAGACTTTCTTCCAATACCCAGTTGCAATCAGCTGCAAAAGCCCATGCCTACTACCTGGTATCGAATAATGAATCAGACCATCTTGAGATCAAAGGACATAAGAACTTTACAGGAGAAAAACCTGTAGACAGAACCATGAATGCAGGCTACCTCTCAAGGGTGGTCAGTGAAAATATTTCAACAGATAATCACAATGCACACCAATCGGTAGATGGACTTTTTTCTGCGATCTACCACCGTTTTGCATTTTTGAGTCCTGCCATTAATGAAGTAGGTGTCGGAGTGATGCAGCGTGAATCTGACAGTGATAAAAGCGCATTTGTCTATGTGATGGGAAACAGTGACATGAATGCACTCTGTTCAGGCAAAAGTTTTAATGGTACCGGACGGTATTGGAAAAGCTGTAAAGATCTTTCTCATCGTGTACGGGACAAAGCATATCAGCAAGCATTGAACTATAACAAACAGAATAATCCCGATATGATCCTCTTCCCCTATGACGGACAGAAAGAGGTGCCACCTGCTTTCTATGCTGAAATACCTGACCCTTTGCCCGATCATGATGTAAGCGGTTTTCCTGTCAGTGTAGCTTTCAATGATTATTATTTCAAGCATGTGACACTGATTTCATTTGATCTTTTTGATCAAAAAGATCATGTGGTCAACACCTATTTGATGGATAGCAATAATGACCCAAATCACCGTTTTTCAGAAAACCAATTTGCAATATTCCCTTTAAAAAGGCTTGAATATAACAGTCGGTATCGTGTGTTGCTGACATATGAATATAATGACAAGATCAAAAAAGTTACCTGGTATTTCAATACGAAATATATTAAAGAGAAATTTTATATCATGGAGAAAAGTTTTGACAAGCTTACTGTAGAAACGAAAAAGAGTTATGTAATTTATTTTCGCCCTCTTGATACACATGATGTTCTGACCGATATGCAGTTCCCTGCAGATGTGGACGTGCAGTTCCTTGACAATAATACGATAAAACTGACCATAATGTCAGACAAGCATGATGATTTTGAACTCAGCAGCGGTACGAGACATTTGCGTATCATTATTAAAACTTAAGAAAATAGATCCATTATAAAAGTCCAAACAGTGCCACTAACAGTACAGGTGGTGTAATAATCAAGCCTACTTTCATATACTCTCCCCAGCCTATTTTTACTCCTTTTTGTGCCAGTACATGAAGCCAAAGAAGGGTAGCAAGTGAACCAATAGGAGTCATTTTCGGTCCTAGATTTGAGCCTAATATGTTTGCATAGACAAGTGCTTCATTGCCCGCATAACCCACTTTGTCTATGGCAATATCCATGATCATAATAGTTGGCATATTATTCATAATAGATGAAATGAATCCTGAAAGAAAACCTGTGCCTATGACAGCTACTGCGTGACTTTGTGTTTGGAGTGCTTCTATCCATGAAGCGATGATATCTGTCAGTCCTGCATTTTTTAATCCATACACAACCACATAAAGTCCTATGGAGAACCAGACAACCTGCCAGGGTGCAGCTTTTATAGTCATGATGGGTTTAGTAGCTTTGTAGTAATTTGCAATGAGTAAAAAGAGCAGTGCACCGCCCAAAGCAAACACAGAGACCGGCAGATGATAGTGATCGCCTATAAAATAACCGAGCATTAAAAAGCCCAGAAACCACCATGAGAGTTTGAACATGGTTTGGTTTTTAATAACAGAAGCAGCTTCCGGAAGCTCACTGACATCTACGATTAAAGGAATATCTTTTCTAAAGTAGATCCATAAAATGGTAATAGAAGCAGCGATACTAAGCAGATTGGGTAAAAACATATGTTTTAAATATTCTACAAATCCGATATCAAAGTAGCCAGCTGTTACGATGTTGGTAAGGTTGGAGATGACCAGAGGGTTGGAAGCGGCATCGCCTATGAAACCGCCTGCCATGAGAAAGGCGAAAATGGCCAGTGGGTTCATTTTGAGGTATTTCATTTTTGCCAAGAGAATAGGGGTGAGGATGAGTGCTGCACCATCGTTGGCAAAAAAGGCAGCGACCAGTGCACCAAGCAGCAGGATGTACACAAACATCTTGTTGCCTGATCCCCCGCTGAGTTTTGCCATTTTAATGGCTGCCCACTCGAAGAAGCCTATCTCATCGAGTACCATAGAGAGGATGATGATCCCTATGAACGCCAGAGTGGCATCCCAAACGATATCTATAACAGTCAGTACATCCTGAAAGCTTACAACACCCATCATTAATGTGAGGATCGCACCAATAACTGCAGTCGTACCTATCTGCAGTCCTTTGGGTTGCCAAATAACAAAGAGCAGTGTAACGAGGAAAAGAGTAGAGGCTAACAGCATTTATTCGGGTTAAGTACTTTGGATCTTGCCAGTGCAGCTTCGATCTCTTCTTTGCTTACATCACCTGAGAGATTCAGATTTACTTCACCGTCTTTTCCATTTACTTCCATATTGGTGATCTTCTTTTTGGTCTCATCACTCATACATTCACACTGTCCTGTAGCACAGTTCTCTACCATTTTAACGATATTTTGTTTTTCTATAGCTCCTGTAAAAGCTATCTTGACGCCTTCGCCTGTTTTTAATACGTTTTTATTCATTTTATTTTCCTTGTAAATTATTATTGGTGTTGTAAGGGTACAACCCCCTACGGTTTTATTGCTCTTGTAGGGTGTTGTCTCCTGACAACACCTTCTTTAATTTAGGTAGCAATTTCTCTTCTATCTCTTTATATGTCTCTTCAAATGCTTCATAGCCTTTCCCGTTCGGGTCTTCAAAACCTACGTGTAATTTGGCTGAAGGTTTGGGGAACATAGGACAGGTTTCGTTGGCATGGTCACAGACTGTAACGATAAGGTCATAACTGTTGTCTATGACTTCATCCAGAACCTTAGAGTGGTATTTATCTTTCCATATACCTTTTTCTTCTAAAAGCTTTTTGGCATAGGGATTGACTCTTCCTGATGCCTTGACTCCAGAACTGTCCGCTTCTATACCATCAAGTTTGGCGTTGATGAGTGCTTCGGCAATGATGCTTCGACATGAGTTTCCAGTGCAGAGAATGAGGACTTTTTTCATGGCTTTCCTTTGTTTTAATGAGAAAGTATAGCAGAATAGTTTTAATATATCAAGATATATTGATATAATTGTTTAGGTAGAGCATCTTTTGTTCATTGCCGGTATTTCTAACTCCAAATAAGAAATTTCATTCAAAATATCCTGCCTAAATTTGTCAAGTGGAGAGCGAATGGCGTAATATGCCCAGCGTCCTTTTCGTTCAACCTTTAAAAATCCTGCTTCTTTTAGAATCTTTAAATGTCTTGAAATACGTGATTGTATCATTCCGAAGGCTGATTCTATATCGCAGACACATACTGCACCGTTGATATCTATAAATCTAAGTATTTTAAGTCTGGTCTCATCGTTGAGTGCGCCGATTGTTTGTAAAAAGTTTTCCATAAAAGAAGTGTAGCGTAAAATAATTTATGTATCAAGAAAGTGTGATATATAAGTGCATATGATTTACACACTATAAAAGGTATAGTGTGTAAAATTTGTAATGCATAGGAGAAAAAATGTCTATTTTTAAATTTAAAAAAAAGTCAACATGCCGGAGTGGCTGCTCTAGCTCCAAACCAAAAAGTAAAGAAAAATGTCCTAAATGTGGAGAAAAGGCTAAAGGAGTTCTTGTAAAAACACTCGAACATTTGCTTACGCCAGAAAGTAAAAAAAAATTAACCTCACTGGAAGGGTTTCATTACTGTAAAACACCCAGTTGTAACATTGTCTATTTTAGAGAAGATGCTCTGCTTAGCCAAAAAGATATCACTGTACCCGTAGGACTAAAAGAAGGAGCCAATCCAGCTACAGTCTGCTACTGTTTTGACTGGACAAAAGAGAAGATAAAAGCGGAGCTTGAAGCCACAGGAAAAACCACTGCACGTGAAGACATCAAAGCCAAGATGGATAACCCAGGGTGTAGCTGTGAAGTACTTAATCCCAGTGGTGGGTGCTGTCTTGGAGATGTGGGTAAAGTGATAAAAGAGATGGAAAAAGAGGTTAAAGGTTAATGTCTGTACCCATAGCAACACTGCCATGCACACCGGTTTGGCTGTCAGCATGAATCTCTGAAGCAGCTACACCGTTACCTGAAGCAGCAAAACCGCCTACACCGATACCTATGCCAGGTGTGCAGGCAGTTAAAAAGAAGAGTGTAAGAAAAAATAATATAAAACATTTCATGTGTTATTGTATCATTTCCCTCTGTAGAAAAGCAAGAATACTCCCAACAAAGCAGCAGATACAAGTATGATGGAAGCACCGGAAGTAAGGTTATAAGTATAAGAGAACCACAATCCAATCAGAGTAAAAATAGCAGCAATGAGTCCGGAAAGGAACATCATGCCCAAAAGAGAGTTTGAGAGTTTTTCGGCGATGTAGACAGGAATGGTAAGCATGGCTATGACCAGTATGAGCCCTACAACTTTGATGGCTACTACAACGGTCAGTGCAGAGAGGATGAGAATGAGTGTGTAAAAGAACTTGACATTCACGCCTCTGAGTGCTGCATATTCACTGTCATAGGAGACTGCCAGAATATCTCTGTACCAAAAAGTGATGACAAAAAGGATCACCCCAAGAAGTATACCCATAAAGTAGAGATCAGCACTGCTTACTGCCAAAATGGAACCAAAAAGATAAGACATCATATCAACATTGTATCCCGGGGTAAGATCAACAAATATAACTCCTATTGCCATGCCTACAGCCCAGATAAGCCCGATAAAGGTATCGATACGATGTCTCTTGTACATGGTAAGAAATGCAAGGAGAACCGCAGCCCCAACAGCAAAGATGGAAGCTCCCAGAAAGATAGGCAGACCAAAGAATACAGCAAGACCGATACCTCCGTAAGAAGAGTGGGCAATCCCTCCGGCAAGGAATACCATACGATTGACTACAATGAGTGAACCGATGACCCCTGCAGCAAAACTGACTAAAATACCTGCCAGAAGTGCATGCTGGATGAATCCGAATTGGAGAGCTTCTATCATTTTGTTTCCCTCCATTTGCTTTTGCCTTCGACAGGCTCAGACAGCGAATTATTATTGGTATTGGTCACTGAGCTTGTCGAAGTGTCCGAGGCATCACAACTGCTGCATTCTACAGCTCCCAGCATTTGAAGCAGTTCGATCTCACAGAAGTGCCCGGTATTATCATGGGTATGAAATGTTTTTTTCTTGTCTGAAATGTCATGAAAAGAGAGTTGTTTGTTAACGTGGGCAGCTTTGTTGGCATATTCCAGTATGACAGAGATATCATGGCTTACGACAATAATAGTAATACTCTGGTTAAGCAGTTTTAAAAGTTCATAGATCTCTTTTTGCCCTTTGATGTCTATGCTTGAAGTTGGTTCGTCAAGTATGAGTACCTTTGGGTGGGCACACAGGGCACGGGCTATCATAACCCTTTGTCTCTGTCCACCTGAGAGGGAACCTATTTTACTTTGAGCGAATGCTTGCATGCCTACTTGTGAAAGTGCCCCCATTGCACAGGATATTTCATCTTTTCCATAGCCAAAGAGAGGGTTCTTCTTGCCTACATGCCCCATGAGGACAACCTCTATCACCTTGATAGGAAAATCTGTATTGACATTGGTATTCTGCGGTACATAGCCAATGAGTGAAAGATTTTTGGAAGGTGTTTTACCGAAAACTTTGATCGTTCCTTTTTTGCTTTTAATCAGTCCAAGGATGAGTTTTAGAAGGGTAGATTTTCCTCCTCCGTTGGGACCGATGATCGCCAGAAAGTCACGCTCTTGAACATGCAGGTTGATATTTTCTAAAACAGGATCACTGTCATAAGCGAAAGAGAGATCTTCAATATCTATGACCGACATCTTACTCTTTTCCTGCAATGGCTTGTGCAATTTTTATAAGATTCCCAGACCAGTCTTCAGCAAGAGGAGAGACTTTGATCACTTTGATATGCAGCTCATTTGCCATCACCTTTGCCATGGCATCTGAAAATTCAGGCTGTGTAAAAATAGCAGAAATATGTTCTTTTTTTGCCTCTTTTATAAGTTCGATAAGTTCTTTGGGCTTTGGGCTTTTCCCTTCAATCTCTACAGGGAGCTGTACAAGTCCATAGGCTTTAGCAAAGTATCCCCATGAAGGATGAAATACCATAAATTTGGTTCCTTTTGGTTTGGCAGAGAGTATGTTTTTGATCTTTCTGTCAGTCTCTTCTACAAGAGAGAGAAATGTTTTATAATGCTGCGTATAATAGCCCTCATTGTCTGGGTCAGCTTTTACAAGTGCTTCATAGATGTGTTCTGCCATGATCTTTACATTCTGTGGGGATGTCCAGATATGCGGGTCATCTTCTTTTGGCTCTTTGGAGTGAATAGCAGGTTTTTGTTCATGATGATCTGCTGCCATAGGAAGTTTTTTAATCCCTGTGGAAAGATCAATCATTTTCATGTTCTTATTGAGGTCTTTGAATTTATGCAACCAAATATTTTCAAACTCTACACCTATGGCAAAATAGAGATCTGCCTGTGCCACTTTTTTCATTTGTGAGGGTTTAGGCTCATAGGTATGCGGAGAATTACCCGGAAGAACCATCACTGAAATGTTGACTTTTTCTCCGCCTATAGCTTCAACAAAAGTTTTTTCGGGAAGAATACTTACAACCGTATTGATATTGGCAAAAATAAGTGTACTGAACAAAAGAGATAAGAGTATAATTTTTTTCATAATGCAATCATAGCAAAATAGTGATGATAAGTATATTGTCCTGTTTTTGGTTTATGTTATAATTTAGAAGAGAGTTTCCAGTTTTACAGAAAAGGATAGTAGATGGTAACAAATGAAAGAAGACACAATACAGATATTGCTTTTCATGAAGATGAAGTCAAGTTGGCAAAAAGAATGATGGATACACTGAGAACAACAGTGGAGTTCCTCTATTATCTTATGGATCATAGAAACAGAGCTTCTTTTACCATGATATTGATATCTACTGATGGCTTGAAATTGGATACAATGCTTCAAAACTGGAAACGTGAAACAGATATTCTGTTTGAAATAGATAAAACAAATAACGTCTATGTATTGATCTGTCAATCTACCGATCATGAAGGTGCAGAAAAATTTGCTGAGATCCTTTTATCCAATATACATGTCAACGGCGGTACATCTACCTATTGTGTAGCAGCGGAACTCAAATCAACGAACAGTACGATCCAGGAAGTCATTTTTACCATGGTAGAGAAATATATGGCTATAAAAAAAGATCATGATTCTGAACGAATATTTTTCACCAGAGTGGAGAACCGCGATCCTGATTCTACTCAAGATATTATTTATAAATAAATTGCTAGCAGAGAATATTTGAACAGATGACGGAGGAGTGATCAAATGGGGAATACACTCATATTTATAGGTATTGGTTTGATTGTAGTTGGTGTAGCATATAAATTTGGTCTTTTGGGATGGTTCGGCCATCTTCCCGGAGATATCAGCTACAAAAGTGAAAATACTTTTATTTTTATTCCTATTACTTCGATGCTGCTTGTCTCAGGTGCTGCATCACTTTTAATGTGGTTCTTCAGCAGGAAATAATGCGTTGCTACTCCTGTTCAAAACTAAGTTTTGATATACTCTGTAAACACTGTAAAGCAGAACTTTTTGTACCTACAATAAGCACAAGAAAAGTAGGTACATTGGATGTGATCAGTTTTTTCAAATATGCAACACTTGAACCACTTCTTCTGACAAAACACAAGCCTGAAGGTCACCGCATTTACAAAGCATTGGCAAACATGACCATGAAACCGTTCATGGAAGAGTTTGCCGAGCATGATGACGGAGATGTTTATATTGTCGCTATAGATGAACATGTAAAAAGCGGTTACTCTCATGTCGCCTTGCTGAGTCATGCGATGAAAAGCAGGCATGTCATAGCTCAGTATGGTGCATTAATGGCAAGGAACAGGGTGAACTATTCGGGTAGATCCCTGCAGTTCAGACTTGATAACCCTCGTAACTTTATATATACTGGGAAAAAAGATGTGGATGTCATACTGGTAGATGACATTGTTACCACTGGTATTACCCTGCAGGAGGCACATAATGTGTTGATGCAACATGGCGTGAATGTACTTTTCGCACTGACACTTGCTGATGTGGAAGAGTCATAGTATACTAACAGTATGAATACCTCAATTTACCACATCTCACTGTTGGCTTTACTTTGGGCGTGTATCCCTGTGGCTATTATGATAATTATCTATATCCGTTGGACACATGATAAAATTACACTTTTTTATGCACTGGCACGTATGTTGATACAGCTTATTTTGATAGGGTATGTACTGACCTATATCTTTGCTTCCGACTCTCCCTATCTTGTGGTACTCATACTCTCGGTAATGCTTGTGGCGGCAAGTATTATCTCTTTGCGTCCTATGCAACATAAGTATAGAGGTCTTTACTTAAAGGCGTTTGCTGCCATCGCTATAGGTGGGCTTTTTACCTTACTGATGATTATCTTTGGTGTCTTAAATCTTAATCCTTGGTATGAAGCAAAGTTTCTCATCCCTTTGGCAGGTATGATATTTGCCAACTCTATGAATGCAGTGAGCATTGCAGCAGAACGTTATGAGAGTGAAGTGGAGCGGGGCAATCTCTATGAAGAAGCAAGAGCCACAGCCTACAACGCTTCTTTAATCCCCATAGTCAATGCTCTTTTTGCGGTAGGCTTGGTGTCACTGCCGGGTATGATGACCGGGCAGATACTCTCAGGGGTAGACCCTCTTATTGCTGTACGCTATCAGATGATGGTGATGTTAATGATATTGGGTTCAGCAGGTATCTCTGTAGCGATTTATTTAATACTTTTGAAGAAGGGGGCTTAGGTAGGGGAATGATGATAGTTCATCAAATAAACAAAACTATGCTAAAATTTACAAAAAACAAAGAGTACAAAGCATGAATAAATCTTTCATCACCGATACACTTTCCATATTGCTTATAGGTGTCTCTTTCATCATCCCTCCACAGTACCAGAATGCTCTGCTTTTTACAGGGCTCTTTGCACTCTCGGGAGCTGTTACCAACCAGCTTGCCATCCATATGCTTTTTGAGAAGATCCCTTTTCTTTATGGTTCTGGAGTTATAGAGAAGAACTTTGACACCTTTAAACACTCCATAAAAGAGATGATCATGAAGCAGTTCTTTACCAAGGAGCAGTTAGGGAAGTTCTTTGCCCAGGAGGAGCAGAAGATAGACCTTTCACCTTTGGTAGGACAGGCGGACTTCTCTCCGGCATTTGATGCGCTTTCCAAGACGGTCATGGAGTCCAAGTTTGGAGGCGCTATTGCTATGTTCGGTGGAGAAGAGGCTTTGGACGGGCTTAAAGAGCCATTTTCACGCAAGCTGAAATCTGCGGTGAGTTCTATCGTCTCTTCGGATGCCTTTAAAGCACAGCTTGAGCACCATATCCAGAACTCAGCACTCTCTCAAGATATGATAGACTCTGTTGAAGGGCTCATCACCAAACGTCTTGAAGAGCTGACACCTAAAATGGTCAAAGATCTGGTACAGGAGCTCATTAAAGAGCATTTGGGATGGCTGGTTGTCTGGGGTGGTGTTTTTGGTGGTCTGATAGGGCTTGCATCATCATTTTTCATATAATTTTGGAAAATGGTTAAAATTTAAGCATGAACTAAGCAGACTTTTATTTTTAATTTATTTTAAACTGCTAGAATGTTTGCAATCAAAAAATTTGGGGATGCCATGAAAATTATTAAAACTCTTCTAGCTATAGCTATACTCTCTACACTTGCAACTGCAAAAAGTAATTTCAGATCTTATGATGACATGTGTGAGAAGCTTGACACTCAGGAGTGTACCAATAATGTACAAGAGGTTAAAAACCTACAGATCGCACTTAATGCAGACAAACATTTAAAACTCCATCTTAAAGCAGATGGAAAATGGGGTCAGAAAACCAAATTGGCTGTTGAAAAATTTCAAAAACATTACGGTATCTCTCCTGCATTGGGGTATGTCGGTATAAAAACTAAAATAGCACTCGATAAAGCAGCTAAGCATATTAAACTTGCAAAAGTCATACACAATTCCTCCAAAGCTGCACATGTAAAAAAGAACGAAGTCGCTTCAAGCAGTTGTTATGCCGATTTTGTGAAACATACCAATTTGAGAAAAAGCTACAAAGTATTTAAAGATCATAAACTCTTATGTAAAGCAAACGGTAGAAATACCCTTTTAAAAGTAGATGTAAGCGAACAGAGAGTGAAACTGTTCGTCAATGGCAAGATCGCACTTTCTGCACCTTGTACTACAGGAGCAAAACATAAGCTTGAGCCAAATACAAAAACTTATAGAGATAAACATACACCGATCGGTACATTCAAGATCATGGAAAAGATCGCAGCAAAAAAATCTACTATATTCGGCGAGATGTATAGACACGGTAAAAAAGTCTATCATGGTGACCGAAGAAAATACAGAGGACCAAAAGCGAAATATGTAGGTCATACCATGCATAACTGGATGCGTTTAACAAGTGGCGGTGTTGGGTTGCATGCAAGTAAATATATTAAAAGATATCCGGGTAGCAATGGTTGTGTAAGACTTCCGTTTAAAGTTGCAAAAACAATTTTTTCTAAAGTAAGACCAGGTACCAAAGTGATAGTGGTCAACTAATTGCCTTCTCTTTTATCATCCTTCTTCAAGGGATGATAGCTGTACATTAAATCTTTTTCCCTACAAAAGAAGCTTTTTTCATTTTAAATCCTTTCATGGTTTCATGCCAATATTCACAACTTTCAATGACTTCAAAATCTTCTTTAAATGCATTTTCAAGTTCACCTTCTTCTAGGAGATAAGAGCGCTTTGAAGGTACCTGTTCATTCTCAGGATGATAGACAAATGTTTCATAGATCAAAATACCGCCCGATTTAAGTGCCTCTATGATCTGGGAAAAAAGTTCTCTTTTGAGAAAAAAGGTACAGACGATGAGATCATACTTCTCTTTTGGTAGTGTGTAGGTGTCAAAATCCACTTCTTTGGCATGAATATGTGGAATATTCTGTAGAGACTCTATGGCAAGTGAACTGACATCCAAAGCATCAACCTCAAAACCAAGTTCTGCCAGATATTTACTGTGACGTCCCATACCGCAGGCAATGTCAAGCGCCCGTTTCCCTGTAGAAAGTTTGGCATATTTGGTAATGAGTTCTACAGGCGTATTGGGGATAGGGTTGTTTTGATACTTTTTATTCCATTTATGTTTATCTTCCAGTGCCATATTCAAGCCTTTTTCATTGTAGTTTGGTATGATTCTATCAAAAGAAGTATCAAGGATCTATTATAGCAACACTTACTTTTATATCGTGGAATGTAAACGGCATTAGAGCTGTAGAAAAAAAAGAAGCCCTCAAGTGGATAGATGAAGAGAATGTAGACTTTTTGGGACTGCAGGAGATCAAAGCGACCGCTGAGCAGCTCCCCGATACTATCTTCGAGAAGGAGTTTAAATTCCAGAGCATCAACTCCTCATCCAAGAAAGGGCAGTCAGGTGTTGCCCTGTTCACCAATATCAGGGGTACTGCATCTGGCGGTGACCATGTGGATATTCTCGATGAAGGACGTATTAATGAGTATCATTTCGACCGTTTCGCCCTTTTTAATGTTTATTTTCCCAACGGGCAGAGCAGTGAGGAAAGATTGGCATACAAACTGGCTTTTTATGAGCGTTTTTTAGAGTATATTAACGAAATTCGGGCACAGGGAAAGTCGATCATAGTTTGTGGTGATGTCAATACAGCACACCGTCCCATAGACATTGCCCGCCCCAAAGCCAATGAGAATACATCTGGTTTCCTCCCGATTGAACGGGCTTGGATTGACAAGCTTCTTGACAATGGCTATATCGATACTTTTCGATATATACATGGTGATGAATCGGACCGCTACAGCTGGTGGTCTTACAGGGCAGGGGCAAGGCCGAGAAATGTAGGATGGCGTATCGACTACTTCTTCGTCTCGGAAGATTTGAAAGAGAAGATTGTAGATGCGGATATTTTGGACCACATCATGGGCAGTGACCACTGCCCGGTGAAGTTGGTATTGGAGCTTTAAATCTCTTCTGCTGTATAATAAAACTCGTCCAGTCCCTCTAAAAAAGCCATAAGCAGTTCATCTGAACAGGCTTTGAAGTTTTTGTGTCCTTCTTTGCGGAAGAGTGACTTGAGTTCCTGTTTACTGAGAGCTACATCTGCCAGACCAAAGATGATCTCTGTCTCTGGTTCTTTAAGCTCCATGCTAATGCGAAGTTTTTTAAGTATGAGATTGTTGGTCAGTTCAATAATCTCATCATCATTCTGTTTTTTTGGACTTGGACCTCTTTTTAAAAGTACAAGACCATCGAGGAATACCCCCAACTCTTCATAGGAACAAAGTAAAAAGTCTTTCTCCAAACGGCGTTTTAACAGTGCATCCAAGTGTTCAGCATCCATTGGGTAGTTTACCAGTTCATAGGCTTTGAGTATCTCTTCACTGCTTAGGTTCAATGCTTTTTGTATTTTATATAGTATGTCGTTCGTGTTCAATGTGTTTCCTGTTTTTTTATTTCAACATGACAAAGTGTTGCTTTTACTGTTGTACTAAAGCCAATGCTCACATCTGTCCATGTTTTACCTTTATGGAGATCATAACAGCTTTTGTTGATGGATGCAAGTGCATAACGTGCATCAAAATCAGAGAGGTCGATCGTTCCAGTAGCCTGAAAATGTCCTTCACTGTAACGATACTTCATAGGGATGGTCAAGGTCTTTGCATTCATAGTGATCTTTACATCTATGGTACCTGTACGAGGTTTTCCTTTCACATGCTTATTAGTTCTTTTGATGTTAATGATCTTTGCTTCAATGGTTTCGCCTTTTAGATTGTGAAAAAAGTGCTTTACCAGTGTTTTGTCTCTTGCAGGGTTTCCTGTGTTTATTTTAGAGATATCTATACTGACTTTTGAACCTACAAAAAGTTCTCTGAAGTTCTTGCCTTTGCGTTTATTCGGCGAATATTTAACAGCAGTGAACTGACCGCCCACACCAAGCTTCGCCAGTGTTTTGTATGCTTTCCATGTGACATTTATATCGGCGGGTTGAACCAGTATGCAGCCTGTTGCTGCGAATGAGAAAGAGAAGAGGGTGATGAGTAGGAGTAGTATTTTTTTCATTATGAAGCCTTTTTTTATTTTATTACATAAGTAATTATTATAACTATAGCATATTAAGCTTCATCGTATTTAAAAGATCATTTTTTGGCAGCTGCCTGAGCAAGATCTTCCAGAGCCATACTGGCTTTATTGATAATGGTAAGACACTTTTTATCTTTTATATTGTGTTTGAGTGACCAGTATTCCGGGTTTGTGTAGCTAATGGTTGTTTTTCCTTCGTAAGTGGTACTGAAGAGCATACGAAGCGGAAGATCAAGTCCCATAGAAGGGTTACACTGCATTAGAATAGTTCCCATTTTTGGATTGCCAAAAACAACAACACTCTCAGGGGTCAATCGTATGCCTACATTTTTTGCATTTTTAGAATGGTCTATCGTTTCAAAATAGGTAAGTTTTTGTTCTTTAATTCTGGCAATCAGTTTCTTAACAGCAGTAGGTACATCATTTTGTGTCTCAACCGTTTTAATAAATGCACCTTTTTTGTTCTCACAGCCAACAAGCGTCAATCCTATCAATCCGATAAGCAGCACTTTTTTCATAGTTATACTCCTACTACTATACATTAAATCTGAAGTGCATGACATCACCGTCCTGTACGATATACTCTTTACCTTCAAGTCTGTTCTTTCCTGCTTCTTTTGCTCCGGCTTCACCACCATACTCTATGAAGTCATCATAGGAGATCACTTCTGCACGTATGAATCCTTTTTCAAAGTCATTATGGATCACTGCAGCAGCTTTTGGAGCAGTCGTCCCTTGGCGAATGGTCCATGCACGTACCTCTTTGACTCCTGCAGTAAAGTAACTTTGTAATCCGAGTTTATCAAAGCCTTTGTGAATGATCTGTTCCAGTCCTGACTCTGTTACGCCAAGATCAGCAAGCATTTCATCTCTTTCGTCATCCTCAAAGTCAACCATATCCTCTTCTACTTTGGCACAGAGCTTGATAACTTCTGAGTTTCGCTCTTGGGCATAGGCTTTAAGTTTTTGTACAAATGCATTGTCTTCAGCCAGTCCGTCTTCATCGACATTGGCTCCGTAAATGATAGGCTTTGATGTAAGCAGACGCAAGTCTTTGTTGATCGCAAGAAAACCGTCACTTTCAATGTCTTCAAATGTAGAGACAGGAGAGCCGTCTTCTATATGGCTAAGCAGTGCTTCAGCCACTTCAAGTTGTTCTTTTGCTGATTTGTCATTTCCTTTTGCTTTCTTTTTGAGCATTTCAATACGTTTCAATACAGCATCAATATCTGCAAAAAGAAGTTCCTGCTCAATGATCTCAACATCACGGATAGGGTCAATACTCCCTTCTGTATGTACAATATTGGGATCTTCAAAACATCTGACGATATGCAGGATCACTTCTGTCTCACGGATGTTTCCCAGAAATTTATTTCCAAGACCTTCCCCCTTGCTTGCTCCTGCTACAAGCCCTGCAATATCTACAAAGTCAAGTGTAGAGTGCTGCACACGTTCAGGATTGACTATTTTGGAAAGTGCATCCAGTCTTTTATCAGGTACGGGTACTACAGCCTTGTTTGGCTCGATCGTACAGAAAGGGTAGTTTGCACTCTCTGCATTTTGTGCTTTTGTCAGTGCGTTAAAAGTGGTGGATTTCCCTACATTCGGTAGTCCTACAAGTCCTATTCCTAGTCCCATGGTGTTATTTCCTTATATGTTTCAATTCTTTTTTGCGATTCTATCTAAATGTTGGTGAAGAGGGGGTTAGCCCGTCTTACCTTGGTGTAATATCTACAATGATACGTCCCGGACTTTTTAGATCGAATACATTCACTTTGGCATTTTGTTTTAGTTCAATGATAAATTTGAAACCACTGTCATCAGCATAGGGTTTCATAGAAAGTTTTTTCACTATGTTATTTGAACCAAAGGTACGTTCTTTTGCTCCATGCAGGGCAGAGAAACCGCGATAACCATCAACAATACCGATAATAGATCTTGTTTTTGGATCATAGGTAAAGGTATAGTAACCTGTTTCATACGCTCGGATACTAGGTATTTTCGCATCTCTATTCCATTTATAGCTGTCAAGTACCAGACGTGTGGTAGCTCCTTCTTTTCCCAGACGAATAGTGCCTATGTCCAAGCCGTCTGTCATGATCCCGCCGGAGAATATCTCTTGTTTGCTTTTGCTTTGTGTATGGGCTTGAACTACTACAGGCTTTTTTGCTTCTTTTATAACTTTTAGAGTCTTGACAGCAGGTGTTTTAACTGTATTTATACTCTCAGTGGTTTTGGATTGTTCTGTTACTGTCTCATCTGCCGGTAGTGGCTTGGGAGTAGGGACAGAAAGGGTATTTCTTTCCTCGCACGCAGTCAATGCCAAAAGTAAAAATATTGGAAGTATCGTTCGTTTCATGTGCTATCCTTTTTGATGTATCTCTTTTTCCTGTGCAAGTTTTTCAAGTAGTTTTACCATCATCCTTACTCCTGCACCGGAAGCACCATGAGGATTTTCTCCCCAGGGATGTTCTACAAAAGCAGGTCCGGCAATGTCAATATGTGCCCATCTGTCTATATGCTTTTTGTCTATAAATTCTGAGAGGAACTGACCTGCGGTAATAGCCCCACCATAACGTGTATTTGAAATGTTGCAGACATCCGCTATTTCAGACTTAATAGTTTTTTTAAGGTAGTCGTTGAAATCCAATGCTGTGGCTAATTCCCCCGCATTTTGAGCCTCTCTGACTACAAGATTCTGTATCTCTTTGTTGTTCCCCATAATAGAAGATGTATAATGTCCTACAGCCACTACAGAAGCCCCCGTAAGTGTTGCAAAGTCGAAGATATAATCTGCCTTGACCTCTTGTTGTGCATAGCACAATACATCAGCTAGGACCAAACGCCCTTCTGCATCTGTATTGCGTATTTCAATTGTTTTCCCATTTTTAGCCACAAGTACGTCATCTGGCTTATAGGCATCACCACCTATCATATTTTCTACTGCTCCTACAAAACCATGTACTTCTATAGGTAAGTCAAGTTCAGCCACAGCTTTCATAATGCCTAGAACTGCAGAGCCACCACTTTTATCTGATTTCATTGTCACCATGTAGTCCGCAGGTTTGAGGCTTAGCCCACCTGAATCATAGGTAAGACCTTTCCCCACAAGTGTAATCTTGTGTTTGGCATTTTTTGGTTTGTGTGTAAGGTGGATAACCCTCGGATTATGACGACTTGCACGTGCCACAGCAAGAAGTGTCTCCATCTTCTCACGTCTCAGTTGCTTCGGTTTGAGTACTGTACATTCAAGTCCCACATCTTCAGCCATACCTTCTGCAATACTTGCCATAACATCTGGGTAGCAGTCATCGGGTGTAGTATTGACAATGTCCCGTGTAAAGTTGGTAGCATCAGCGATGATCTGTGCTTTATGTACTTGCTCTGCAGCTTTTTCTATATCTAGTGTGAGTTCAGAATATTCTTCCAAAGAGACAGAAATCTCTTTGATCCTACTTTTATTTTTTTTACTTTTATAGGTTTCAAAGCTATATCCGCCAAGAATAAAACCTTCTATCATTGCTCTAAGTGTATAAGTGCATCCTTTGTTGGTATAAGTTGCTACTTTGATAGACTTATACTTTGTACCTTTAAGTGCTTTGAGTGCATTGGCAGCGGCACGTCTGATGTCTGTACTTTTTAATGAACCTGCACCCACATAGAGTCGGTTTTTTTCTATAAGAAGACAGGTTTCATCCTGTCCGCACGAAAAACCGGCTTTTTTCAATAGTTTTTTGTCTTGCACAAAACGGTGTTTAAGGTTAGTATCTACAACGATAATAACTTCCAACTCACCAGATATATCAGCTACGGGTAATACGGTTAATTCAAAATTCATTTATAATCCTTTGGTTTTTATTTAAACTGCTCAGCCAATATATCTTGGGCCTGTATCATATCTTTATCACCTCGTCCTGAAAGGTTGACCAATATAGTTAACCCTTTTACATCTTCAGGATTCATCTTCTTTAGGTAGGCAACGGCATGTGAACTCTCGAACGCAGGTATGATCCCCTCTGCCTGACTTAGCCATACGAAGGCATCCATCGCTTCATCATCAGTAATGTGATTATAGGTAACGATACCCTCATCTTTAAGGAATGCGTGTTCAGGTCCAATGCCCGGGTAGTCAAGTCCTGCTGAGATGGAGTGGGCTTCCTGTATCTGTCCGTCTTCATCCTGAAGGAGGTAAGAGAGCTGTCCGTGCAGTACACCGGGGCTTCCTTTTTCCAAGGAACATCCGTGTTTACACTCAAGACCTTCCCCACCAGCCTCAATACCGATACATTCTACACTTTTGTCTTCTAAAAAGTGGCTGAATATACCCATGGCATTAGAGCCACCACCGATGCAGGCAATAACTTTGTCAGGCAGACATCCTTCGACTACATCAAGTTGTGCTTTGGCTTCCCATCCGATGATTGACTGGATATCACGTACCATCATAGGGTAGGGATGAGGACCGGCAACTGTACCTATGAGGTAGTAGGTATCTCTTGCATGGGTTACCCAGTGGCGTATGGCATCATTCATAGCATCTTTAAGTGTCTTGCTCCCTGACTCTACGGCATGTACTTTTGCACCAAGCAGTTTCATACGGAAAACATTGAGTTCCTGACGTGCCACATCTTTGGCACCCATGAATACTTCACATTCCAGTCCAAACAGCGCAGCAACTGTTGCTGTAGCCACACCGTGCTGTCCGGCACCTGTCTCAGCAATGATCTTCTTCTTCCCCAGTCTTTTGGCAAGAACAGCCTGAGCAACACAGTGGTTGATCTTATGGGCACCTGTATGATTGAGGTCTTCTCTTTTAAGGTAGATCTTTGCATCCAGTTCTTTGGAAAGGTTTTCTGCAAAATAGAGTGCAGAAGGGCGACCTACATAGTTCTTGTAGTAGTAGTCTACTTCTGACCAAAAATCTTTGTCAAAGCGTACAGATTCATAGTCCACTCTAAGCTGCTCAAGTGCCGGCATGAGAGTTTCGGGTACGAAACGCCCGCCAAATTTACCAAAATGTCCCAGTGTATCAGGGTCAAAAGGGCTTGGTTTTGGGATATATATCTCTTTATGTAGATCCATGGTTTTCTCTTATATGTAAATTGGATAGATTATAGCGAAGAGGAGGTTAGGGAGGGGTAAACCCTGATAAAAATTTGGGAATAGAAATAGGGAATAGCGGAATAGGTGGAATAGGGGTCACATGACCCCTAGACCTTATGCTGTAAAGTGATGCTCCTGTACTTTTACTTATCTAAATACAACAATTAATACAAATACAATATTTAAACATCCCATCACTATTAAAGCTAAATAACGTAATTTTTTATTTTTACTTTCATCATATTTATAAATATTTTTATTACCTGTTTCGTAAACAACATCAGATAATGCTTTTGCAAATGCAGAACATCCAATAATAGATGTAATTGCCTCTTGAATACTCACATATTTATAGAAATATAATATACCAACACATAATACAAGAATACTTATTATTTTTAATATAAATACATTTTCTATTTTATTCAACATCAATCATTCCTAAAACTATTATATACCACAGTACCTACAGCTACTACTGCACCAACTCTCCCAATATAAGAGAATAGAGAGAATATAAGTTGGGTGAACATGATACATGGTTCTGTGCACTGCTTGTGTATTTTTAGGTAATTTTTAATCTATCTCCAACACAGAATAGACAGGGGCATTAAACCCTTCACGACCTTTCAGGAAACCAAGCTCCATGATGAAACAGGCTTCAACACACTTTGCACCTACCTTGTCTATGAGGTTTGCTGCGGCTTTGGCTGTACCGCCTGTAGCAATGAGGTCATCTATAAGAAGTACTTTGGAAGGCTCGCCTGTCGTGCAGCATCCGTTCTCACCAAAGGCGTCTATGTGTATCTCCACTTCATCAAAGCCATACTCAAGGCTGTATTTCTCAGCGACGGTAGTGTAGGGGAGCTTCTCTTTTTTACGTACTGGTACGAATCCTACACCCAGTCTGTCTGCTAAAATGGAACCAAAGATGAAGCCTCTGGCATCGATACCTGCGATGTAGTCAAAGTCATAGCCAAGATACCGTTCTGTGAGATGATCCATCAGTGTTGTAAGGGCTTTGGGGTTGTTGAGGAGGGTAGTAATATCTTTAAAGATGATACCGGGTTTTGGAAAGTCCGGTATATCTCGGATACTTCCCAATATTATTTTTTTTTCTTCTTCTGTAAGTCTTGTCATAATAAACCTTTCGTAGACCGGGATGTCCTCTCCCCGACAATAATTTTAAAATGGGATAAAAATATTTAATTTTATGCCGGGAAGAGGCAATCCCGACCGAAGGAGTTATCCTAGATCTGCACCAAACGTACAGCCATCTTCTATTTTGGCTACACGTCCGGCGTGTCTGCCTCCTTCGAATTCTGTATTGGCAAAAACTTCTATCATATCTTCTATGACACCTTTGCCTACAACACGTTCACCGAAGCAGAGAATATTTGCATCGTTGTGTTGACGGGTGAGTTTTGCGGTGTAGTGGTCATGGCAGAGTCCAGCACGAATACCAGATACTTTGTTTGCCGCAATACTCATTCCAATTCCTGTGCCACAAATGAGAATGCCGAAGCTACCTTTATCGGTCATGACTGCTTGGGTACATTTTTTTGCATAATCGGGGTAGTCCACCCTGTCTGCAGAATCAGGTCCCAGATCGATGATCTCATGACCCAGATTTTTGACGATATCTTTTACATAGGCTTTGACTGCATAGCCGGCATGATCTGTTGCAATGTAGAACTTTTTTTTATTTGACATTTTTTATTTCCTTTTGTTAATTTTAAGCTTTAAAGTAACCAATTGATGATCCATGATACAGGCTCAAAAAAGTAATCTGCCAAAGGCGTAAAGAGCACAGCAACAAGAAGTAACATACCATAGGGATATATTTTATCATAAAAGGCTACAAAAGAACGCCAATGCATCCCCTCTGCAAGGTAACGTATGGCATTTGCGCCGTCAAGCGGCGGAATAGGCCAGAGGTTGAATACCCCCAGAAGTACGTTGATCACAACACTCTGATATAAAAAAAGTGCAATGAAAGCCTGTACTGCCGATGTAGGATGTGCAAATAGAGGGAAAATAGCTGCACAGAGAGCTGCCAGTGCAAAATTGTAGGTAATACCTGCAAGAGAGACGGCAACAGCTGCCTTTGTTCCACCGTTACGAATGACAGTGTTGATGTTGATAGGCACAGGTTTTGCCCAGCCAAATATGAAGGGTGCACCCGAAAAAAAGAGCATGGCAGGAACAAGAATGGTACCTACAGGGTCAATATGTACAAGTGGGTTTAGCTTAAGACGTCCAAGGCTTTTGGCAGTGGTGTCACCATATTTGTAGGCAACCCACCCGTGCATGATCTCATGACCGATAATGGAAATTGCCAGAGCAATGACCATTGTAATGATCTTTGTAATCTCTATTTCATTCATTACTGGATCGGTTTTTCAAGTTCTAAAGAATTAATACGTCTTCCTACACGTCCCCAACGTACAGTAAAGCGTTGTCTGTCCCAGAGTTTTTCACAGGCTTTGGAGTCTATGGCTACATCACCGCAGACACGTTTGAGACCTGCATGGTCTCTGCCACTGCCGTATTGATCGCCTTTAAAGACACGATCGTATGAACGGTGTTCTAAACTCATGTAGATGAGCCAGGGTTTACCCACAATGAGTGAATAGGGCACAGATCCCCAAAAACGGCTGTCATTGGAGTTGTCACGGTTGTCTCCCATCATGTAGAAATGGTCTTTTTCCACTTTTGCGTAGAGTGCATTGATCGGTTTTCCGTCTATAGAGTAAACAGGTGAATCCAGTCCGTCAACCATAATGGGTACGACATCTATTTTTTTATTATAAATATAATATTGTAAGAGTACTTCGAAAATGTTGTGTCCTTCAGGAACATACTGAATACCCGGATATTTATTCATATAAGGGTTTTCAACCCAGAGTTTATCTCTTAGTGTAACGATCTTTGCATGAGGGTATTTGGCCTTGATGCTCTTTTCGTCAGTAAGATCATGAAAATGGATCAGCAGTTTTTTGTCAGCGTAGAGTAGTTCATCTCCACCCACAGCAACACAACGTTTTACATAGTGGACTTTTGGATTTTTAGGGTAACGGAAAATGACAATGTCTTCTCTTTGCGGTCTTGGACCTTCTATGAGATGACCGTTACCGTTAAAGTCAGGCAGAAGAGGCAACTCAAGCCAAGGCAAATGAGGGATGGGGATACCGTATGAGAATTTTTTGGCGAAAAGAAAATCACCAATGAGCTCTGTTCTTTTCATTGATCCACTTGGAATGACAAAAGACTGTGCGACAAAGAATATGAGAAAAAGTACGATGATGACTGTTCCTGTCCATGAACTGGAAAATCTGTAGAGGTGGTTTGCTATTTTTTTCATATTATGCTCTTGTCTTTGCAGCTTTAAGGGTGTTGCTTAAAAGCATTGCAATGGTCATAGGACCTACACCACCCGGTACCGGTGTGATGTAAGAACATTTTGGTGACACATGTTTAAAGTCTACATCACCTACCAAAGAACCGTTTTCTATACGGTTGATACCTATATCAATGACGATTGCTCCGTCCTTGATCATATCTTCTGTAATGAGTCCTGGGACACCCACACCTACCACGACAATGTCGGCTTTGCTTGTATGGGCTTTAAGGTCTTTGGTAAAAATATGCGTCACGGTTACAGTGGCATTGGCATTGAGCAGTAAAGCAGCCATCGGCTTGCCTACGATGTTACTGGCACCTACTACGCAAACATCTTTTCCCTCAAGATCAATGTTATATTCTTCGAACATTTTCATGACACCAAGCGGGGTACATGCAACAAAACTGTCAAGTCCCGTGACCAGACGACCTACATTATAAGCGTGAAAGCCATCCACATCTTTTTTAGGATCTATCACTTCAAGTATTTTGTCTGTATCGACATGTTTTGGCAAAGGAAGCTGTACCAAAATACCGTCTATACGAGGATTGGCATTCATCATTTCAATGGTTGCTATGATCTCTTCCTGAGAGATCGTGTCAGGCATATTGTGAGAAATAGAGTAAAATCCTACTTTTTCACAGGCTTTTGCTTTCATTTTGACGTAGGCATGGCTTGCCGGATCATCCCCCACAAGGATGACTGCCAGTCCTGGAACAATATTCTTTTCCTGTTTTAACTGTTCTACTTCATTGGCTACAGATGTATGTACTTTTTGGGCTAAGGTTTTACCATCTATGAGTTGCATAATACTCTCTTTAAATTTTTAAGGGTATTATATCGAAAATAGTTTAGGCAAGGTAAATAGAATCGTGATAAAACAGATATTACTATTATGCTCACTTCTTGGTACAAAATTTATTTATGCAGATGAAGATTTTATTTCACATTATGAATATGGTGAAATGCTGTACCAGAATCCTCGGGGTGTGAGCTGTTTACAATGTCACGGAGATAGTGGTGAGGGTACGACCATTGTTGAATTTCGTGATATTCACGGAAAACAGGCGATCAAAGGTTCAGATATTCGTAAAGAGTCTCTGCAGGCAATGATCCATGCAGTTAATAGCTACCATAAGATCATGCCTCGCTACTACCTTACAGAGGAAGAGGTCAAAGCGATCTATGATTATCTACAGGAAAAAAACAGAGTCTATCTCTCGCAATCGAAAGAAACAAACACTACAGAATAAAAAACAAATCCTACACGATTAATTTGTTATAATTGTCCTAGTTTGGAAATAAAGGACAACTTATGATACTTTCAAGATCACTACTATTATTACTTTTGGGAGGAAGTGCAAGTTTTGCTTCTTCTCTTGCTGTTTATCAGGATCAAACCATTTACACCACTATGCCTAAAGAAAATTATATCGGCTTTGCCCAAGGGATAAAAGCAAAATGTGGAGGAAATACAGTGCCACTTTCTATCCTTTCTAGCTGTCCTGAAAACAAGAGACTTTGTAAGCTTTTAAGTACAGTAAAAAGTTCAGAGCAGGAACTTAGGGTGGTGCAATCAAATATAAAAGTATTAAATCAACTCATTTCACTCCCCAAGCCTACCTCTTTTGATGCCGATAATTTTATAGAAACAGCAAGGCAGGTGGGAGAAGAGCAGGCAAAACTTTCTCAAAAAGAAGCTATGCTCAATAAAGAGGTCATGATAAAGCAGAGGGATTTTCAAAAACAGGCACCTACCAGGCAGGCAGTGCAGACTGTCAAAACATGTAAAAAAGCATTAGAACTTACTATTCCTAGAGGATATATCTTTTTCTCCACTAATTATGAAGCAGATATAGAAGCCAAAGAGATCACGGTGACGCAAAATCTTAGTATTGTCAATAGAAGCGGGATCGACATAGAAGCAGACAGAGCAATGTTCTATTATCGTTCGGCACATCAATATGTCAATCCTTTGCATTTTAATCCATGGATCGTAAGCAAGTATGTTCCTGCGCCAAAAAGAGTATATAAATCAAAAAAAATGATGAATGGCAAAGAAGTCATGCTTGATATGGCAATGGTAGCTGAGGAGAGTGTATCAGGAAGTCGGCAGTCCGCTGCACCTGTAGCCTCCTATGAAGATGCAAGAGAGTATAAGATAAAGGATCTTACACTGCCTTCTACGGGTGTACCTTTGGATGTGCAGGTACTCCAATGGAAAGCACCTTTAGAGTGTGAAGTTCGTGCCTATCCCTATGCAAACAGCAAAGCCTTCCAAGTCTGCTCTTTCAAACCGAAATTTCAGATAGATTCCAACAAATGGAAAATCAAAGAGGGTGAGAAAGTGATCAATGAAAATGCAACAGGGGAGTATTATCATGGGAAATATGATCTCTATACCACAGTGGAAGAAGATATAAAGATCCTGCGCAAACCGATCGTACAAAAAGAGCGTGAAACAGGGATATTTGGAGGAACTGCCCGTAAAAAAGATGGTTTTGTACTTACGCTTACCAATAAGTCTGACAGATCTAAAACTCTGACACTGGTCGATCGTATACCGGCTTCAACTACAGATGAGATAAAAGTAAAACTCTTAAGTGTAAATTCCGATAAAAAAATAGACTACAAGATGTTAAAAAATGGAAAGATAGAGATGAAAATAATATTAGGTGCGAATGAGACTAAAAAAATAGAAGTCTTGTTTGAGATAAGTTATGATAAAGAGTTGAAAATAAATTATTAAGAGGGGAAAATATGGTTTGCAGGCGGGATGCCTGCAAAAGACTCACTACTAAAGTGGAGTCACGTTCTCAGCTTGAGGACCTTTTTGACCTTCACCGATCTCGAATGTTACAGCTTGACCTTCTGCAAGTGTTACACGACCACCATTGTCATTGTTTACTTGACGGAAATGTACGAATACATCGCTTCCACCATCGTTTTGTTGGATAAATCCGTAACCTTTTTCATCGTTGAACCATTTTACTGTTCCATTTACTAATTCTGCCATTGTTATACCTTTGGTAATTTAAATTTGTGAAAATTTAAGAAGAGAGTCTTTCGGGGTCTTGCAGAGTTTTACACACACACATAACACACGAGAGATGAACTCGAACCTCATCTTTCATCAAGACAATTGTACCTTCTTTTTTTCGAGTTAAGCTTATTTGTATAAAAAAATTAATTATTTTTTAACATCCAGAAGAAGATAGTATCTTCATCTCCTGTGCTTATCAGTGCTTTTTCATTAATGAACATGATCTTGTTCGGTGTAGCAAAATGTCCCACAAGACGGTCTGTTTTGCTTCCGTCTTTTGTGTTGAAAAGTTGTAGATCATGATCAAATCCACTGGAGTAGACACCTACATTACTACTTGGACTTAATCCTACACTGTAGACAAGGAAATCACTTTTTATATGATATGCTTTTCGACCTGTGCCATAGACACCTACCCGTCTGTCCTGACCGGCAGTTACAATGACACCTTTGCTGTATGCAACACGGTAGATGTTATCAACATGTTCAGAATCGAGAGTCTGTTCCACCTTGGAGCTTTTAACATTGACTACTCTGACTGTACCGCTCTCATCAGAAATGATCATTTTTTCTTTGTTTGGACTGAGTACCATCCCACCCATGGTGCTCTGTGAAATATGACGATCATAGAGTGTGTAATTCTCCTGTACATCATACAGGATCACGTCTGAGCCAAATGTACCAAGGACTATTTTCCCGTTTTTTGCAAAATATGCGCATTTTGGCATTATATGCTGTTTCTCATCAATGATCTTTTTAAGTACTTCCCCGTCATCTATCCATACGTTTCTGTAAGCACTTATGCCACTTGTTACAAGCAGAGTCTTTCCCTGAAACCTGTCAACACTGTGAACCCGTGCAGGTACAAGATCTCCCATGACAGTTCTCAAAGGCTTAAATATGATCTGTTTGATTATTTTTTGTCTGCTGAGATCAATAATATCAACAGAGCCTGCATCGGTAGCAACATAGAGGTAGCCATCGTCTTCTACGAAATCACTGACAATACCGGATACTTTTATAGTAGCTATAGGGGTAATGTCTTCAGCATATATGAGTAAGAACAATAAAAAAAAGGAGAGTAGTGGCTTATGCATGGTTACCCAGTGATGAATTTTAGGGATTATAGCATGATATCCCCATTCATGCCAGAATGGGAATATCAGTAAAGAAAGGAGGGAAAGATCCTAAAAGTTGTAGTTCACACCCACATTGACTGCATCAACGGTTATGTTTTTATTTGCTAAACCGTCAAAACCGTCATCGTCATACAGTCTGGTGTAATCCACATAGACATCAATGTTGTCTGTAGCCATAATACCTACACCCGCACCATATTGGAAACCGTTTTCCGAATAGTCGGTTGTACCGTTGTCGTAGGTTACCTGACCGTATCCGAGAAGTCCGTAAAGCTTAAATCTGTTTATGGTGTACTGGGGTTTTAAGTAGAGTGCTATATTTGAAAGATCCCCGGCATCTGCACCGTTATCTACACTCAAATCACCCAACGTTGTTGAATATCTTCCTTCAACAGCAAGATATTTATGGAAGTTGTATCCGCCAAGCAGAGTAATGCCGTTTCCATTGACATCACCTGCGGCACCTGCATTGTCCATTTTCATATAGGTGTATCCTAAACCTGCATAAAATCCTGTTAATGCAGGGGTTGTCTCTGCTACCTCAGGTGTTGTAATTTCCGGCTCGACTGGTGCAATGTCACCACCTGCTACAGCGAGTGTAGACATAAGCAGCAATGCAGCGGCTGAAGTTTTTATTATTTTCATCGTTATCTCCTTGTTTTGGAACGCTCAAGAGCATTCTTTTGTGAATCATCACAAGAATAGTATAAGACAATAGTGTGAGTTGAATGTTACTTCAGGGAGTTTTCAAGATACTTTTTAAAAAGTTTTCTCTTTTTTGAATACCCAGAAGTTTTTTCTGTGTCAGATCAGGGTAAGAGCCGTTCAAACCTTTACCGTCATCACCGTGACATCCGGCACAGATACTGGAGTAAAACATGGCTGCATCATTTGGATAGGACTTCTTACACTTTTTTCCTGAGAATGTCATCACATAACAGGCGATCTTTGGGGCATCTTTGGCAGAGGCAAACCCACCTTCCATCTCTCCTCCTGGAAAATTAAACTGGTTGGAACCATGATTAATAACACCTATAATATAGTTTTTGAGATATTGGGGAGTCTGTATTCTCGCAAGTTCCTCTTGCGTATGGCTTACATGTCCATGCTCTTTGATGTGCTTGCTATAATTGATATTTATTTTTGGTAGTATTTTTTGTACACTACGGAATTTGGCATTGTAAAGTGCATAAAGCAGGACAATGGTGATGACTAGATAAGGCAGGTTTTTTTGCATAAGAGGATTTTATAGTAATTATAGTTAAATAGCACTTCTCAAAGAAGTACTATATCGCTCCCAACTTTGGAAGCGGTGAGACAAGAGGATAAAAATGTACTTTCTGTACATTCCACTTACTCAATATGGCACTGTCTGCTTTATGCAGGGTGATCACATTTCTATAGTAGGTATGACGTGCATTTGGATCTAAAGCTTTGAGTATTTTATCAAGTTGTGCAGAGCTCATGCCATAAAGTATTCTAAGACGCTGTGAGTAATCCTGTTGGGCGATGACATTAAGTACTCTGCCATTTTGTAACAGAAGTTGATAAGCAAAAAGATGGTTTTTGGCATAAATAATAGCAGTACGTCTGGAATCAAAGATAACCTTTATACTTCTTGTAATACCTGGTTCAAACTCATAGAGTGAATCGGTCTGTGCATCTTCATAAACAACAATGTTCCCCTCTGCTAAACGCAGTACTTTCTGTGTAAGGTAGAGGCTGCCAAAACCCTCACTATGTACTCTGATGAGTCTACCGTCAAGTTGTACAAATTTTTTGTCTGTTTGCAATGTTACATAACGGTTATTGTAACTCAGGTTCGATGTAGCACAACCGCTTAACGCAAACAGGATCAAACTGATAAAAAGCCATTTAGACAGGTAATACATTATACGATCTCTGTCAGTTTGAGAAAAATATCATTAATCTCCTGACCGGCTTTTTTGGCGAGTCTTTCTACATCCACTTTAGACTGGGCATACTTGTGAGAGAGCTCTTTTTTTGTCTCTTCCCACTTGTCTTCAGTTTCCATTTTTGCTAAATGTGCTTTAAGTGCTGCAATGTCAAGAGTGTCTTTAGTCTTGTTAGAGGCTTTCAGTGCGAAGTTCTCTGCTGTGTGTTTGACTTTTTCCAATTTCTCACGTGCTTCCATCATACTGAGATTGGCTTGGAGTTCGGATTCATCATCAAACTCATGATAGGCATCTTTAAGTTTTTCGTTAACTTGTGTAAAACGCTCTTTTAGATCACCCCAGAACGCTTTGGCATCGTCTGTAAGATCTTCACTCAGACCTTCTATTTTTTCTTCTGCTTTTTCAAGTGACTTCTTAGACTCTTCAATGATCTCTTTTAATTCTTTTTTCATAAGTGCTCCTTTGTATTAGTTTTATTTTATTATAGCACTTTTTGATTGCCTATTTTTGGTGTTTGGTTAACCACTGGGTTAACAGTACCAATTCTTCCAAAGGTTTAGGCTCCATCTGTACGATCTGGGCAAAACTCTTTACACCCATAGAGAGCAGGTATTGGAGGTTATCATCAAAAGTGGCTGTGTCTATGACATAGATGTTGTCCTTATGTACCTCAAACATATATCCGCCGTTGGGTATAGGGGACATGGAGAGTGTGACCGTGTAGTGGTCTTTGATGATGCTCTCTTTTTGTGAGTACATAAGTCCTATGTTGTATCCTTCAGCAGCAAAACCCCGTATGGCGACAACAAGTACCTGGTTCTCTCCCTCTTTGGAGGAGTTGAAAATACCTATAATATCTTTAATGGTTGAGTAGCCGGGTATCTTCTCAAGTAATGATTCCAAAAATCCTGCCAATCTGGTTTTCATCAAGTGACCAATAATGTAAAGCAGAAAGACAAAAACAATAATGACCAGCATGAACCATAGAAACTCATGCTTCTGCGGTGCGAATCCTACGAGTCTGAATGCCCAGTTTACCAAAAGGTCTATTTTCCCATAAAGCCAGAGTATCAGTACAACGATGATTACTACGGGAAGAAGCCCGAAGAGTCCCTGAAGTGCGGTTTGTGTGAAGTGTTTTAGCGGTGCATTCTGTTTCATTGATGTGATCCCTTATCTGTCAATAGCATTTTTTATCTACGTATATCTTACACTATCTTGGCTTGTATTACTGTTCCTCCCGAAGATAGGTGATGATATCTTCCACATAGGAAGGTGTCCCCTCTGACCTGTCATAGATAAGATAGAACTTTCGTATCATTGGTTTACCTTTGATGCGAGAACGATGCAGTGTATCTTTCTTTAGTTCTTCTTCTATAGCAAGTTCGGAGACAATGGCTACTGTGGGATGCTCTTTATTTGGCTTTGACCATTTAATGCCCTGTATGGCTGCTGAAGCGTTGTCTATTTCTGATAAGGAATAGAATGTTTCATAAGAGAGGTTTACTTTATTGAAAAAATCATTGATAAATACGCGGGTAGGAGAGTTTGTATTTCGGCAAAGCAGTGTGCAGTGACTAAGATCCTCTTCAGCCAAATTTTCAGGCAGTGGGTTAAGTGAACAGATGACCAATTCATCTTCCATCCACTCTTTATACACCAGTTCATCATCAAAAATAGGAGACTCTATCAGCCCCAGCTCATAGGTTTTGTTCTTCACACCGGCGATGATCTTGTCACAAGGCTCAATGGTCAGTTTAATGGTAGCATCCAGCCGTTCAGCTATTTTGATGAGCGGTTCACCGGGAAGTATGAGTGTACCTATAGTCGGAGATGTACCCAGTCTGAACATTTTACGCATTCATTTACCTTATGATTTTTATAAGTTAATGATAGATCAATAGTGCTTATTAGTCTCTTTAATTTGGATGAATTTTTTAGATATGTACGGAATTTATCTGTAAATACCCGTAAGGTAGGTTTGCAAACGTTGCAATGGTGAAATATGTATACATAATATTTGTTTAAAAATTAATGTAGGGTATTACACCAATAGTTTGGATAAAGAAAATAGTATGGTATGGTATTTAAAGTTTCGGTGTTGTGAGGGCACAACACCCTACGGAAACATCGTTCCCATGCTGTGCGTGGGAATGCATACAATAATATATATTCTAAAATACGTTATTGTTTTTTATTAAGATTGAAGTATGGGTTACCACGTGCAACGTGGGAACTAGAAAAGCACTCCAACTTGTGGATTTCCATTATTTGGCATCTTATTGTTCCTTCTTGTCAGAACTTGATGTTTCTGTTGGCTCTGAAGGCTGCATTTTAGGTATATTCGCACCATGTTTTGAAGTGCCACCTGTTGGTATTTTTTGCATTGTTGGAATATTTGCACCTTCTAAACCTACTTCTACTTTAGATTCATTTTTATTATCTTTAGACATATTTTGTTCCTTATTAATTTGAAAAT
>FPHD01000061.1_pt2 | contig 35020 bp, 33 predicted proteins | sample 1057311 | NCBI WGS metagenome assembly FPHD01 (sample SAMEA4473313, study PRJEB15554) | hydrothermal vent metagenome | biome: marine basaltic hydrothermal vent biome; feature: marine hydrothermal vent; material: water | place: Pacific Ocean | collected 2011-06-14/2011-07-23 | depth 1199 m | reverse complement strand
AAAGATGTTTTTAAGACAACTCCTGTTGTATATTATCATGAAAACAGATATGCACTTCCAGATCCTTTAAGCGGAGGATTGTTTGAACCTTACCGAAGTAATTTTATTCGTCTGTATATAGATGGAGTAGAGATCACCCAGGGATGGATGGGAAGCGGTATTATGCTCTATGGAGATGTCAATATAGATTTTGTGGATCATATAGAATTTTATTATGCTGTACCTTCTTTTGAAACTTCGGTAGAACCTGCCTATTTAACTATATTCCTTTATTCAAAAGACCCTAAAAGGGACAGTGGAGGGAAACTGAGTCTTAGGGGAGGCAGTAGAGGGTATAACAGTCAAAGTATTAACTTTGGTGAGCAAAAAGATGAACTTTCGTATATGGTGAACTTTTCCCATACGAACAGTAAACGTGAAAAGGTAGAGAATGGAACAGCCAAACCGCTATCGCATGATTTTGAACGGACACAGCTTTTCTCTTATGTGAAGACAGAAGATCAGATCTTTCATTTACAGGTAATGAAAAAAGAGACAGACAGTCTAGCAGGTTTAAGTTTGGATGCCACTCCACTGGTATCTGAGATAGATTATTTGAATATCCATATGGATTACGGTATGGATTTTTCTGAACACTGGCGAGCACAGTTTGCGTATGATTGGCTAAAGACAGATACAAGACAAGAAGATGATCTTCCTTTGGTATATGTGGGTAATTTTTTGGGTAATCGTTTTAATGCAACATCCAAAAACAGTACCTACAGTGGAGAACTTACCTACAAAGAGAAAATAGGAGATCATCGTATTACAGCAGGTATCAAAGGCCGAATGAAAGAACTTGATTCTTTTTCGGTGGAAGGGTACGGTGCACTTCCTTTAGCTTTCAGCAGGGAGAGTATACTCTCCGCTTTTTTTCAGGATCAGTATGCGCTTAGTGAAGCAGAACTTATTACTCTGGGAGTAGGATATAGTAAAATTTACCGTAATTCAAACATAGAAGAAGATGATCTTTTGCAGTTACGTTTAGGGTATATTTACACCTCTGAGCATTGGAGTTACAAAACCTACCTTTACCGTACGATGTTTGCCATAGATCCTTTTTCAAGGTATTTAGATATTAAAAATTTAAATGATGTGGAACCACAAACTACTATAGCTGCAACGCAAGAATTAGCTTACAGTAATGAAAATTACCGACTTAGACTCATGTTGCTTTTAATGCAAGATGAAGATGGACTGGTACAAAACAGTGGTTCAGGTGAAACAAGATATTTTTTTACGATCTTAAATTATGATTATAATTTTGATATAAATAATAAAGTAAACCTTCAACTCTATTATGGACATTATCAAGATATTTTTAATTTTGATAAACTCGAAGATTTTAGTGGATATTTAAGTTTTACCAACTCTTATGACAAGTTGGATTTTTATAACGGTGTAGTGTGGCACCAAAACAGCATCAATCATAAAAACTACTTTGATCTGACCAGTTCGGTTTCCTGGAATGTCAATGAGAATCTGACGCTTACACTCAAAGGACAGAACCTTTTGGACAAAGCAAAAAAGACCAGCATGTTCAGGGTAGACCCTACGACAGGCAATATGATGACCCCATTGGAAATATCACCGATAGACAGACGTATTACTCTTGAGTTGGAGTATCTTTTTTGAGAAAAATTTTAATTCTACTCATCCTCTTCTATGGGCATTTGTATGCGCTTGACAGGGATAGTACACTTAAAATTTACCATAAACTCTTTTTTTCTCTTTCTCCAAAAACTGAGATCTCGGTGTATGTGAATGATGATGAGTATCGAAAGATATTTTTAACCTCTAAAAGACTGCATCTTGTCGAAGACCCCAAAGACGCAGATATTGTATTGATCACCAATGAAAAAACTCTGGACCAAGTGCTTGCTCAAGAAAAGATTTCTCAGACAGCTAAAAAACCTATTCTGTTTGTTACAGATTATCATCTATTGGCCAGATATAATGAAGTTGTCGGTGCCTTTTACTGGAGAAAAGGAAGATCCCAACTGCTCTTTGTGAAGAACAGACTCGACAAATACCATATCACACTGCCTGATGAATATCAGAGATTTATAGTAGATGTATTATGAAACAGCAGTATCTGAACCGATTTATATTTTTTCTGATGGCACTGCTGGTTGTCTTTGCAGTATATTTGCAGTATATGATCACGGAAAGTACAAACAGGCTTAAAAATGAAGAGGTTAAAAAATCAGAGCAGTATGCTCAGAAAATAGCAAACTATCTTCAGTCTAAAATATCCACAGATGATATAGAAGCGGCACTTGCCAAAAACCCGAAACTTCGGCAGGAACTAAATGTCGTGTTGCAGACATTTCTTACAAAACAGTATCGATATATTTTCTTGCTTAAAAAGGATGCACAAGGACATTACCGTTTTTTACTTGACGGCTCAAAAGAGGATCCCGAAGCATTTAACGCGATCTTTTTCCCTAAAAGCGATCTTTTTGAAGAAGTATGTAAAAGTCATAAAATGCAGATTGTCAAACAGCACGAAGGGGTAAAAAAGATTTGGCTGTCGTTGGTCTATCCTGTTGTAAAGCATAACCATACAGAAGCATTGCTTGTGCTTGATCTTTCCGAGTCTTACGGAAAATATCTCAACACGGTGAATTCGCCGCTCATGCATGTGGTTGAAATGATGCAGATCTTTCTGTTTGGAAGTTTGTTTTTATTGGCATTCATTGTTTACCGGTATAATAAATTCCGTAAAAGTATTTTGGTAGACAGATTAACAGGTGCCTATACAAAACTTTATCTTGAAGAGTTTTTTAACAGACATAAAGTAGACCGCTATGATGCTGTTTTACTGGATATAGACGAGTTTAAAGAGATCAATACAAAATACGGATACCGTTCCGGTGATCATATTTTAAAAGAATTTGTAGAAACCATTTGTGATGTTGTGTCTCCCCTGAAAGCAATAGTGATACGTACCAGTGGTGCAGAGTTTTTCATTGTTCTTCCTAAAGACCAAATTGAGATAGAGACAGTATCCAGAAAACTATTTGAAACCCTCAAAGAAAAGAGATATTCTATAGGTAATGAAGTAGCATCCTTAAGTATTTCCATGAGTGCAATAGAGATCCCTGATGAAACACCATCTATACAAAATATTTCAAGACTGCTGGATGAAAAGCTTTTAGAAATAAAAAGTAAAGGGAAGAACAGTTTAGGTATTTTGGGACTTAGGCATTTGAATGAAATTCAATATGGTAATATAGATTATATCAAAGAAGCTCTGGAAGAAGAGAGACTGTTGTGCCTTTATCAGCCTATCTTTCATACAGAAAAGAAAGAGATCATTAAGTATGAGGCACTCGTACGTCTTATAGATAAAGACGATCCGACCAAACTTATCTGTCCCTACCATTTTATGAAAGTGATCAAAGGCACAAGCCAATATATCAAGATGAGCAAGTTGGTACTGAAAGAGGTGTTTCATACCCTCCAGATCTATCCTGATATAGAGTTGTCTGTCAATCTGGATCTTGATGATCTCTATAACAATGATATGATGACCCTGATCAGAGAAAATCTGTATGATCATAGAAAGATCTCGAACAGGTTGACGTTTGAAATTTTGGAAGAGAAAGAGATCTATGATTATGACAAAGTAAGTCTGATCTTTCAACAGTTAAAAGCACACGGCTCAAAGATCGCTATTGATGATTTTGGAAGCGGATATGCCAACTACAGTTACCTGATACAGTTGGATATAGATATTCTCAAGATAGACGGAAGTCTGATCCGTGAATTGGAAACAGAACCTGTACGTACAAAAATCGTTCTTGCATCCATTCAGGAGATCGCTTCTACATTTAACTATGAATTGATAGCAGAGTTTGTATCATCCAAAGAGATTTATGAAGCGATGAGAGAATTGGGTATAAAATATTCACAGGGATTCTATTTGGGAGAACCAAAGCCTATTGAAGAATATAGACATTAACATTATTTGGCTATAATAATCTCCTTTTAAAATGAAGGAAATAAATATGAATATATTTGATGATGATGACGCATTTGTGGGAACACCGAAGTCCAACTATTTCAGTATTGCCAAAACAGCGAACCAGAATATTGTAGAGATGGAACTTGAGAAAATGTTCAGACGTTTTGCCGTAGCTGAAAAGATGCTTGAAGAGAAAGGGCTTGAAGAAGAACATGAACGGTTGATCTCAAGCAGTGTTGTAGACAGTGAGATAGACGACAGAGTGAACTCTTTGTTCATTGAACTTGTAGGTAACATTGTTACTCAGTGTGAATAGTTAGGGGAAAAACCAGTGTTAAGTGCCGTAGAAAGAAAAATAGAACAATTCATTGCTGATTTGAACGATAAAGAAGTAACAAAGCTTTACAGTAAGTTACCGCAGGGAAAAAGACTGCGTGCAAAGCTTATCCTTAAGATCGCGGGAGGTAGTCTGTCCGTTGTAAAAACAGCTGCGATCGTTGAGATGATCCATGCTGCAAGTCTTTTGCATGATGATGTCATAGACAATGCCTATACGCGCAGAAACAAACCCTCTCTCAATGCACTTTATGGGAACAAAACAGCCATTATGCTTGGAGATGTTCTCTATTCCAAAGGCTTTTTTGAACTGAACGATATCAGTTCTGAAGTAGCAAAGACAGTTTCCAATGCCGTTGTGCAACTTAGTCTTGGTGAGCTTAAAGATGTTTCTCTCTCCAAAACATTTAATCTGGATAAAGAAGTCTATCTTGAGATGATCTACCAGAAAACTGCTTCACTCATGGAAGCGGCTGCCGGAGCGGCGGCTGTGCTTGCAGGTAAAGACAAAAAAGCCTACATGACCTATGGTAGAAATTTGGGTATTGCTTTTCAGATGATCGATGATATTTTAGATATTACAATGGACACTGAAACATTGGGTAAACCGGCATTGCATGATTTTGAAGAAGGTAAAACAACACTGCCTTATATTTATCTTTATGAAATGCTCTCTGCAGAAGAGAAGAAGAAACTTCATTCTCTGCACAGAAAATGTCTGTCCAAAGAGGAAGCACAATGGATCAAAGCCAAAATGCAGGAGCATCAGGTGATCCAAAAGAGTTATTTGGAAGCTAGAGAATTGGTGGAAGAAGCCATAGAGCTTATGAACGAGTGTGGGGAAGAGGCATTAAGCACGATCGCCATGCAAATGATAGAGAGAGATTTTTAATGTATTATCAGGTGATAAGTTTTTCCCATAAAAATTGTGATCAGGCGATGAGAGAGAAATTGGCATTTCCTCATGATGAGGAGAAAAAAGTCTTTCTCGATCAACTGGTCGGATTTGAGTTCGTGCATGAAGCATTTGTCATTTCAACCTGTAACCGTGTAGACATAGTTCTTGCTACCCGTGATAATTTTTCATCTTATCATGCCGTGCTTGGACTCATAAGCCAAAAAAGTAATTTGAATTTTTATGAGATAAAATCTACGGCAAAGCGCCATGATGATGAAGAGGCTGTAGCACATCTCTTTTCTGTGGTATCGTCTTTGGATTCTCTGGTCATCGGTGAATCACAGATCACAGGGCAGGTGAAGGATGCATTTAGATTTTCCCATTTAAACGGCACAGCAGGCAAAAAACTCAATCGACTGCTCTCCTATGCAGTAAAATGTGCTGCTGAGGTACGTAATGCTACCAATATTTCCCAAAATCCTATTTCTATTGCTTCAGTTGCCGTAGCCCAGGCACATAAGCTTTTGGGAGACCATATTCAAGGAATGAAAGGTATCGTTGTGGGTGCCGGTGACATGGGGGTACTTGCAGCGAAACATTTGCTTCGTGTGGGCTGTGATGTGGTACTTGTCGGACGTGATCTTGAAAAGGTACAGGCTGTAGCAGATGAATTGGGTGAAAATGTCAAAGCAGATACCATGGAAAATCTGGCAAAATATATTAACCGTTACCGTCTGCTTTTTTCAGCGACCTCTTCCAAAGAGCCTGTGATCACAAAAGAACTTATAGAAAATGAGACACTTCCCAGACACTGGTTCGATATGGCGATCCCTAGAGATATTGAAGATATGGATTTTGAGAAACTGGAACTTTTTCGTATTGATGACCTTAGAACAATTTCCAATGATAATCATGCCTTGCGTGAAGAACAGGCGGTCAGAGCAGCAGAGATCGTCAGTAAGTATAAAGAAGAATTTTATACATGGCTTAGAGCACTCTCTATTGAGCCTGTGATCAAGCAGATGCGGGAACACGTTGATGAGGCTATAGACAAAGAGATATATAGAGCCTTAAAGAAAGGGTTTGTACCGGTTGAGTATGAGGACAATATGCGTAAAATGGCAGAGCAGATGTTCAAACGTTTTCTGCATGATCCTACACAAAACCTGCGTCACTCTTCCACAGAAAAGAAAAATGCAAATTGCATCGAAGCAGTCAAAAGAATGTTTAATATCGATACAGAAGATATGGATATGAGACAGTATAAAGCAGATCATCATACAAAAGGATACAGTGCGTGAGATTTTCAAGACTATTGGTACCAACGACAAAAGAGACTCCCAACGATGCGACTTTGGCAAGCCATATTTACCTGATACGCGGAGGATTCATCCAGTCTGTAGGGGGAAGCGGACTTTACAACTTTTTGCCGTTGGGTAAAAAAGTGTTAGATAAAGTAAGAGCAGTGGTAAAAGAGGAGTTAGATAAAGCAGGCTGCCAGGAAGTCAGCCTCTCTTTTGTTACTCCGTCATCACTCTGGGAAGAGAGCGGACGCTATGAGAAGTACGGTAAAGAGCTGCTGCGTTTTAAAGACAGGAAAAATAATGAATTCGTGCTTGGCCCGACTCATGAAGAGATGATGGTCAATCTCGTAAGACAAACGGTCAAAAGCTATAAACAGCTGCCGCTCAATCTTTATCAGATCAACCTCAAATTCCGTGATGAGATCAGACCGCGTTTCGGGTTGATGCGCGGACGTGAATTCCTTATGAAAGACGGATACAGTTTTCATACATCTTCTGAAGATATGAAACGTGAATTTGATCTTATGGAAAAAACCTACAAGAAGATCTTTACCCGTCTTGGTCTTGAGTTCAGAGTAGTTGAAGCCGATTCCGGTGCCATAGGCGGCAGCGGCAGTAAAGAGTTCATGGTATTGGCAGACAGTGGTGAAGACACCATTGTGGTATGTGAAGGTTGCGACTATGGTGCCAATATAGAAGCAGCTGTAGCAAAACCAAAATCCTGTGATACCGACACAGAAATTAAAGTTGTTACCATGAAAGCACTTTATGATGAAGGTAAAACAAAATATATTGGCTATATGCTGCCGACTGATATTGAACTTCAGGATGTGAAAGCATGTAATGCTGTGGGTGCAAATGATCTGATGGAATGTGAAGAGCAGGAGACGGTTTCTATGATGGTGATCGATGAAACACTTAAATCTTTACAAAGTGGTAACGAACTAGGTGCCCAGGAAGTATATTATGCAGATATTTCATCCGTAAGTGAAGGTGACAGTTGTGCCGTATGTGGCGGTATTTTGCGTTATACCAAAGGTATAGAAGCAGGACATATCTTCCAACTCGGTACACAGTATTCAGAGCCCTTGGGATGTACTTTTTTGGATGAGAATGGCAAAGCGCAACCTATGGTCATGGGAACCTATGGTATAGGAGTGAGTCGTCTGCTTGCTGCGATCATTGAACAGAACCATGATGAGAAAGGGTGTATATGGACAAAAGAGTCAGCACCGTTTGATCTTCATATCATTATCTCAAATATCAAAGATGAAGCACAGCTTGCTTTGGGTGAAACACTCTATGAAGCAATGCAGAAAAAAGGTGTGGATGTACTGCTTGATGACAGAAAAGACCGTTTTGGTGCGAAGATGAAAGATTATGAACTTGTTGGTGTACCTCATGCAGTGGTCATAGGGAAAAAACTCTCTGATGGTTTGGTTGAGTTTATTACCCGAGACGGATTGATCAAAGAAGAGATCTCTTCTGATGAGATTCTGACTCTGTTAACAGAAAGATTTTAATCCATGTTCATGGCTATCCCTTTTTTCTTTTTAGAATTGTATCTTTCTCTAAAAACCGGAGAGACCATAGGTTTTTTCTGGTCTGTAGTATGGATAGTAATGAGTGCAATACTGGGTGTAACACTTTTAAAACATTCTCCTGTGGCTGTGATGGGAAATATGAAGGCAATGCAAAAGGGAAAACTGAACATTAAAAAGTTTCAGGATGCGAGTATGTCTTACTTTGTTGGCAGTATTTTGTTGATCATCCCGGGGGTTTTGAGTGATATTCTTGGTCTACTTGCTTTGTCTTACACTTTTTATTTACAATTTATTGCTAAAATAACACCCGAACAAACAAATTTTAATCAAAACAAAGGAGATGACAATGTCATTGATGTCGAAATTATTGATGAGCACAGTGATCGTATCGATCACACTTAGTGCAAACAGTGTACCGGACAATAAACTACTTGTAAAGTATGTAAAAAGAGCAATAGTAAAAAATCCGCAAGTAACAGTAAAAGGGGTAACACTCCTGGAATCAAAGACAAATAAGAATTTACCGGGCTGGACCATACTGTTAACAACGATGGATCTGGAATATCAGAAGAAAGAACTTCATGTACCGGAAATGATGTTCGTCAAAGACGGACTTATCACCGGACATTTGGTTAATCTGAAAACAGGAAATGATTATAGAAACGAGATCAAACCGACAGTTCCGGACAGTTATTATAATGATGCACATCTTCTGTTCGGAAATAAGGATGCGGCACATAAAGTACTTATTTTCTCAGATCCGCAATGTCCATTCTGTAAAGAGACAGTACCGGGTATTTTTAAGGCAGCAAAAGAGAATCCGACGAAGTTAGCTATTTATTATTATCATCTCCCACTTTTAAGAATTCACCCTGTCTCCGGTGTGTTGACACGTGTGATGCATGTGGCACAAAATCAAGGTAAACTGGATGTCGTAGAAAAAATGTATACGTTAAAAATCAATCCAAGAGAGACCAATGCCACAAAGATCCTTGATGCAGTGAAGAAACATGCAGGTTACACTGTTACCAAGGCACAGATCGATGCCAAAGAGGTAAAAGATGCGCTCAAATCAGATGAAGATGCTGCTGCAAAAATGATGGTAAGCGGTACCCCAACGATCTATATAGACGGAGAGTGGGATAAAATGAGAGACGGATATAAAAAACTCATAAAGTGAGTTTATTATAGTGAAGAGTGAGGAGTGAGGAGTGTTGGTATATTTTTCATTCTGAAAAACTCCTTTTTTGTAGGGTGCTGTGCCCTCACAGCACCAAGGATTTTAAAAAGGCTTTTTGTTGGAAAAACTGATCATAGCGACGCGGGCAAGTGCTTTGGCACTTTGGCAGGCATATCATATTAAAGAGAGAATTGAAACATCATTTCCGGGAGTGACTGTTGAGCTCAATGAGATCACTTCCCGAGGTGACAAGATACTTGACAAGCCGTTGGCACTTATAGGCGGTAAGGGACACTTTACCAAGGAGCTTGAAGATGAAATGCTTGAGGGTAATGCACATTTGGCAGTCCATTCACTTAAAGATGTGCCTACCTATATTCCTGAGGGGCTTGAACTCTGTGCCATTACGACACGCCAAGACCAGAGTGATGTACTGCTTTCACATACCTATAAAAGCTTAGAGGAACTCCCTCAGGGAGCAACAGTCGGTACAACCAGTCTTAGACGCCGTATGCAACTATTAGAAAAGCGTCCGGATCTTAAAGTAAAAGAGCTTAGAGGTAATGTCAATACACGTCTTAGAAAGCTCAAAGAAGGGCAGTATGATGCGATCATACTTGCTTATATCGGCTTGCATAGACTTGACCTGCTTAAAGACATTCCTTATGTAGAAAAACTGGATTTTTTCATCCCTCCTATGGGGCAGGCTGCACTGGGTATTGAGATCGTGGCAGACAATGACAGAGTACGTGAAATAGCAATGAGTCTTAATGATGAAAATACCTTTACATGTACCAAAGTAGAGCGTGATTTTGTTTCTGTCATCGGTGCAGGATGTTCTGCTCCTGTGGCAGTCAATGCTACCATAGACAGTGAAGCACAAATGATCACAGTAAAAGGAATGCTCGGCTATCCTGACGGTACCCACATTCTTCATAAAACTCTTACTGTAGCCCTGGCTGAGAGTGATATTCTTGGTGATCAGCTTGCACAAGCGATGATAGAAGAGGGTGCACTTGATATTCTTGAACAGGCAGAAAAGATCGCTTTTAAGGATGAGATGCCTGAGAGATTGTAGTTGTTGAGATTTAAGCTCTTGTGTCTTATGATATATTTTAAAGATGAAATAAACTATAAGGTAAATATATGAAAAATAGATACCAAGCACTCTATAAACAACTCCTTTTTACACTTCCGAACACTACACCCGCACTAAAAACCTACGCCATAGTAGACAGCATACGAGATGAAAGTGTCAAAGAGAAGATACCTTGGAGTGGACTGAACCATCTTGATTTGTGGCATGAGGACTTGTGGGAGCATGAACTAGAAGTTCCTCTCTATCTGGTAGAGCTAGAGGAAGACAATGAGCTTACAGAGTATCTACTAGCCAACAAAGATAAAGACTTGGCAAGTTACTTCATCAGTCCTTATCGTTTAGACGTGCTTCAACATTATTATAACTTTTTTACTTACCCAGAGATAGATAAAGAGGGCTTTGAAAAGTATGGTAGAAAAGAAGCAACCCCCAAGGGAAAAGAATGGAGCCGTAAAGCCTACTTTGGTTTTTATGATGCCACTGTTTTGGCTGATTATATACAAACACTCTATACAGAAGAAAAGATAGATGAATTCTTTGCAGGTGTGGCGATGTGGTTTGTGCCAAGTAGTACGCAAGAGAGTGAACTCTATATCGCTTTTAGAGACAAAGAAGGTCAGGTAGATGATGTCAATCTTGATTTGAATCAATTACTAGAAGTTGAAGCTCCTATGCTCAACTTCGATACAGTAAGTTTCCCTACTATCCCCAACCTTGAAGATTATGCCCACGAAGTGACTTTAGACCTCAAGCAAATGGAACTTTTTGAGCAAAGGCATAGAAGAAAGTTTATAGACAATGTTTTCTTTTGGGCAAAGCGTGATGGATGGGCTTTTTATGGGGAAGAGAATGCAAACAAGCAAAAAGCTATGATGATGTTTGATGAGGCAAACGCTTTGGGTATAGAGACAGAGAGCGCTGTTTACCGCTATATCGTCTGTGGTCTTTCCCTTGACAAGCCACTCAAAGAGACTGCACTTTATGATGAGTTAAGGGCTTTGCATACCCCAGAACAAAAAGAAAAACAACTTCAAAATCAACTATGGAAAATACTTCAATACCAAAGGAGAGTACGTGGCTAGAGCAGATAATCCAAGACCGAACCAAAAAGCGGGTGATCCTACAGTCAAACCTGTCTGTTGTGAAAAATACGGAAATGAAATAGACAAAAAGGTAAAAGATGCCTGTGGTATAGACCCAAAAGAGAATCAAAAATTTAAAGAGAAACAGAAGAAAATCAAACAAAGAAGAGAGAAATACAACAAAAAACATCCCAAACACAAAAAGAGTGTTTATGAACCTAGAGATATGACGTGGAAAGATAAACATTGTGGGCCTGTACTTTATAAGTATGAACTCCCTAGTGTGCTTGAAGATAGTCTAAAAACAGTTAAAGAGGAGGTAAGTGGTCTCAAAGATGATATGGAAGATATGGTCAAAGAGATTGTGACGCATGCAGGAGTGAAAAAAGTAGAGCGGGTACTGGAAGTAGGCGCATGTTCTGCCATTGGTGCGGCACTTGGTGGTGCGATAGGTTTCTTTTTTGGTGGCGTGGGGGCAGCTCCCGGAGCCGCTTTGGGAGCCGCAGCGGGCGAGTCACTTTGTGGTGCGGCTGCGACTGCCGAAGGTGTTGTAGATGCTGTAGAGCAGAGCAGAAAGATACTGGAGATAAAAGAGCAGTATCTTGACAAATTTAAAAAAGAACTTAAGAATATCAAGAAACTTCAAGAGTTGGCAAAAAGAGGACAGGAAATCGCCAAGCTTAATGCAAAAGAAAAGTTATCTGACATAGAGAAAGAGACGCTCAAAAAGCTGAAGGAGGTACAAAAAAGATTTAAAAACACCCTCTACAGCGTACAGGAGCGAAAAATAAAAAAAGACCCCTGTCTCAAGTCGAAACGCTGTGAACTCAAAAGTTTTAGTGAACAAAACAAAGGACAAAAAAGTAAAAGCGAAAAGCTCAGCCCAAAAGATAAATATTTCGGGCTTGCAAGTCCAAACGGGTGTTGTCCCGGACAGACACCCCATCATATTATCCCCGATACAAAGATAAAAGCATGTAATGGCTACAACAAAACCAAACATTACAACGACGCTCCTACCGTCTGTGTAGAGGGAAGTAAAGACACAGGCACGCACGGCAAGATGCATACGGCAACAGATGATAATGCTAAAAACATGGTCAAAAAGAGGTCACTCTACAAGCACAGCAGCATCGATGCAAACTCCATGAAGGGTATCATAGAGGCATCTTCTCAGGCATTTGTGAGTACCTTCTCTTATGCACATTGTAAAAAAGAGTGCATCAAAGAGAAACTGGAAAAAGCCTACAAAGACCTTGACTGTAAAGGTGTCATCATGGCGAAGAGTAAGGGCGGGCAAGAGATTAAGAGAAGAGATGAGAATAGTAGACCAAGAGAAGGATTATAATGACTATACAAGAAAAGATGAATATCGCATTGGATGATTGGACGATTATTGGAATAGGCATGATAGATAGGTATCATTATCTTGTTGTGGCAAACTGGAGTGATGAAAAAAAGCCTTATATAGATGATAGAGACAATAAAAAATATTCTCATCCTACAAGGTTAATGGAGATAGATGTAAAAAACAATAAAGTTAGTTGGGTTACCTCTCTCGACGGACTCTCCAACGTCCACTGCGACGGAGGCATCATCAAAGGCAACAAAGAGGCATTCTTCGGCTCTTTTAATGGTATCACCTACCATCTGGACTACGGTGCAGACAAGTTTGCGCACGAAGAGTTACTCCTTACGGATGAGCGTTTAAAACAAGGGATAGGAAGAGGTATTGATGACATTAGAGCCATCGGCAATCATTTCTATACCGTTGATGCAGGGAACGAAGTACACCGAAGAGATGCAGCAAAAAAGTGGACACTCATCAGCCCTGAAGCGGTAGAGTATGCAGAGAAGATAGAAGGAGGTGACACCAAGAGTTTAGACGGCTACTCAGAGCAGGAGATTTACTTCTGTGGGTACGAAGGTAACTTGTGGTACTACAACGGTAAAGCGTGGGACAAAGTCCCCCACCTCTCCAAAGAGATGCAGTTGGAGTATGTCGTCTGCAACACAGACGGCAAAGTCTATGCCATAGACTCCCATGCCAGATGGGTAGTAGTAGGAAGAGGACTTGAGTGTAAAGTCATCGCCATGAAAGAAGATGACCTTGCCATAGACGGCACCACATACGGTGCCGTAGCCTACAAGGGCAAGATCTACCTAGCCCAAGGTGACATCATGGAGTTTAGAGAGAACCACTGGGTAAAAGCCAACATACCAGGCGTGTATGGAGGGGTAGAACACCTAGCAAGCAAAGACGGTATGCTCTTCATAGGCACACCCTATAGCCTATACATCTACAACGGCAAAGAGACCTTTGCACTCTATGGAGAAGAGAAAGATGATGCCAAGTTCCTCATAGAGCAGTTCTTACAAACCTCTGAGGAGTTTGTGCAAAGCGGTCATGCCCTGCTTGATGAGATGGAGAAGGGAAGATAAGCCAATGAGTGAACATAGCCTTGAAAAATCTATATCTGTTGGTTATATAGTTATAGCCTATATTATTTTTGCACTGTTGTTATTTCTTATAAATTGGAGTATAGGAGGGCTGTTTAAAAGTAGCAGTATCGTAACACTAACAGCCTATACGCTTTTTGCAACCGCAGCAAGTGCCTTGGTGACTTTACCTATAAGAGGTGCCTATAATCGTATAAAAAAATACCCCTACCTTTATAAATGGACAAATACTTTTTTGTATGCTTCTGTATCCTTTTTTCTTTTGTCTCCTTTGTTAATATATTTTTTGGTTTAAAGATACTAAACAAAAGAAAAGAAGATGTAAAACTCATCACCAAAGCCCTCATAGAAACCAGTATCGACTTCCTTCAAAAGGGGGGCATGCATTGCTTGATTAAATAGATAAATAAAGGAAATAAAAGATGAAAAAATATTATAAGTATCGTAAAAAAAAAGAACAAAATACTTTTATAAAAATACTTGGTAATAGTAGTATAGTAAATATAGTAGCATCATTTGGGCTTTTTTTTGGAGGTCTACTATTTTTATCGTATTACTTATATATTGGTTTTATGCCAAGCCTAAATAATTTTACAGACTTTACTTATATGCTTTTTGCAATGGCAATAGTAGGTGCATTCATGTTTTTAATTTTAATATCCTTATTTGTATTTCATGCTTTATCTTACGATAAACTTTTTGACAATGAAATGAAAAGGATTATGGACAAAAAAGTTTTTGTGTATAGTATGTCGATTATGCCTCTTATTATGATAATTTATTTAATAAAAGAAACTTGGCTTACAGAGGTTGATATTATAGGTTGGTTATTTTATGGTGCTTTATTGATATTGGGTATTTTAATACCATCTGTAGTTTCTAAATTTTTTTCTGATTCTATAAATTTAAGTATAAAAGAAAAATGGGAGAGAATAGCTTATGTGACAATACAAGTAATAATTAGTCTTTACTCAACGGTTATAATATACACTATATTTGTTTTATCTAAGCAGTCGAATATTGTCACAAATGGAGATGCTTTAGTGACATTTTTCTTGTTTTCTGTGGCAGTTATTGCAGTAAATACATTTATTCTTGATGATAAATATCGTAAGAGATTATGGTTTAGGTGGACTATAATAGTATCAGTTTTTATTTTTTTAATGTTATTTTTTCGAACCTACTCTGTCGTTCCTTCAGCTGTGATGAATCAATTTCAACTAGGAAATTTTATGATTACATCAATTACCGCAAAACACAGAACTTGCAAGATACTATCAGATATAAATACAAGTAAATTTGAAACAAGTTCTATAGATACTGATGATAAAACGTGTGTTGTAAAAGGAGAAATATGCATACTTTCTTCCATAGGAACTGTTATGTTGTGGCAAATAGATGCCAATAGAACAATAAGACTTCCCTCTGAAGATTTTAGTGGCATGGTAAGAAATACTTTTGACAATAATAGATGTGTAGTGTATAGGTAAAAAATAAAGTAACTTTAACTTGCTAGTAAAAAATATATCCAAAATCAACTACCCATTTCACATGCAACTGTAACAGTTAGAGTGAAGTCTGTAGCGTAAGTCTATATTTTTTATTTTCACAAACCCATCAACATCAATAGTATAGTATTTTTCAATTATTATAATCATTGGTAATAAATATTTTAAAAGTATACGTATTTTTATACCTTATAGTATTATTACTCTATAACACCATAATCATCTAATATAAATTACTTTATAGATATAATCTTTAAGATAAATAATTGAGGAATATAATGATGCAAGATGTCGTACAATGGCTCAAAGATAACGGTAATTTAAAGATCATAGACGAACCGCTTGATGTGGAACTTGAAATTCCCCATGTAGCGTATATCGAGGTGAAAAAAGAGGACTCCCGTCCTATACTCTTTACCAAACCTATTCATAAAGCAAAAGACATAGAATACGACATGCCGGTATTGATGAATATCTTTGCCAACAAAGAGATCACCCAAAAGATCTTTGGAAAGCATCCTGATGATGTAGCTCAGGGGATCGATGAATTACTTAAACTCAAACCGCCCAAAGGGTTGAAAGCCAAACTGGCGATGATCCCGAAACTCTTTTCACTGAAAAATGTCTTTCCCAAACGTTTGAAGTTCAAAGGGGAATGTCAGGAAGTGGTCATTCCTAAAGAAGAGGTCGATCTTGACAGACTGCCCATTTTGAAAACATGGGAAGAGGATGGCGGACCGTTCATTACCATGGGGCAGGTCTATACTCAAAGTCTTGATGGAGAAATGCAGAATCTTGGGATGTACAGACTGCAACAGTATGATAAAAATAGACTTGGTATGCACTGGCAGATCCATAAAGATGCTTCACATTTCTTTGACCAGTATCAAAAAGCCGGTAAAAAGATGCCTGTCACTGTAGCCATAGGAGGCGATCCACTGTACATTTGGTGTGGACAGGCACCGATGCCTCACGGGATGTTTGAAATGTTATTGTATGGTTTTGTGCGCAATAAAAATGCACAGCTTGTAAAATCGCTGACCAATGATATTTATATACCCAGAGATGTGGACATTGTCATAGAAGGATTTGTAGATCCTGAACTTACAGAGATAGAAGGACCTTTTGGTGACCATACGGGGTACTACACCCTAAAAGAGCTGTTCCCTGTCATGGAAGTAGAGACCATTACCATGAAAAAAGAGCCGGTCTTTGCGGCGACTGTGGTAGGAAAACCGCCACTGGAAGACAAGTATATGGGCTGGACAACAGAGCGTGTGTTCCTGCCTATGCTCAAACCTATGGCACCGGATCTCATAGACTACAATATGCCTGAAAACGGTGTTTTCCATAATCTTATTTTAGCCAAGATGAAAACGCTCTACAAAGGACATGCACAGCAGTTCATGCATGCATTCTGGGGTGTGGGACAGATGAGTTTTGTCAAACATGCGATCTTTGTGGGCGAAAACGCACCGGAACTTGAAGAGAGTGAGATGCTCACAGAGCATATACTCAATAGACTGAATAAAAATAAAATACTCATTACTCAAGGCATAGTGGATCATCTTGACCACTCTTCAGAAGAACAGTTCGTTGGTGGGAAGCTAGGCGTAGATGCTACCGGTGACGAGGTAGAAGAGGGTGTAGAAGCATTACTTAGTGACAGTGAACTGTTTGAAAAAATGCAGCGTATTGACAGTCATATTTTAGAAGTGAAGCAGTATATGACGCAGACAAAGACACCGGTATGTGTCATTACTGTAGATAAGCAAACATCCATGAAAATACTTATTGTAAAACTGCATGAACTCCAAAAACATATAAGATTGCTTGTTATTGTAGACAAAATCAATAACGATATTAACGATCCTTATATGCTTATCTGGAGAGTAGTGAATAATATAGATGCCGGGAGGGATGTCATGCTTGAGCCATTCATCAGTATAGATGCGACCAATAAAAATGCATACGATGGCTATACAAGAGAGTGGCCTGGTGATACTTTCTGTACGAAGTCTGTACTGGATGACTTACAGGAAAAAGGGCTTATTGATATAGATGAAAAGTTTATTAGAAAGTTTGGGCTGTTGCCGTTTTAATAAGCATTTTATCTCCCTTTAAAGTTATTACGATAAAATTCCTTTGTAAATAAAAATTATTATTTAAAGGAAAAATATGTTAGTAACTAAAAAAGCTCCAGATTTTACAGCAACAGCTGTATTGGCAGATGGTCAGATCGTTGAGGATTTCAATCTTATGAATAACCTTGGTGAAAAAGGTGCGGTACTTTTTTTCTATCCGTTGGACTTTACATTTGTATGTCCGTCAGAGATCATTGCATTCTCTCATAGAGTAGAAGAATTTTCCAAAAGAGGGATCAATGTGATCGGTGTGTCCGTGGACAGCCAATTCTCGCACTTTGCATGGAGAGAGACTCCGGTAGAAAAAGGTGGGATCGGAAGAATCAACTTCCCATTGGTTGCTGACCTTTCCAAACAAATTGCAAGAGATTATGATGTATTGCTTGATGAAGCTGTAGCATTAAGAGGTTCATTCCTTATTGATGCAGACGGTACTATCAGACATGCGGTTATCAATGATCTTCCACTTGGCAGAAATGAAGATGAGATGCTGAGAATGGTAGATGCGATGCTTTTTACAAATGAGTATGGTGAAGTATGTCCTGCAGGTTGGGTCAAAGGTGATGAAGGTATGAAAGCTGACACCGAAGGTGTTGCAGAATATCTTGGCAAGCACGCAGATGAACTGTAAGTAAAATAAACTTTCTCAGGCTTATGTCTGAGAAATAAATCGATATGCCAGCTCCGCATTTCAACTTCTTCCTCCCTTTTATAATTTGGGGTGCGGAGCTGACATATCGATTTTATAGAGGAAAGGATAAAAATGACCGATTATGCAACTCTTTTAAAAGAGAGTGGACTTAAAGCAACATTTCAACGTATGAATATCTTGGAAGTTATTGAAAAAAGCGGACATATGTCTGTAGAAGAGATCTACAAAGAAGTGGCAAGAGTGCATCCGTCTCTCTCTTTGGCAACGATCTATAAAAATATTATTTTAATGATGAGTAAGGGAGTTTTGGTTGAAGTGCCTATTGCTGGTAAAAAATCAAAATATGAACTTGCAAAAATAGATCATATGCATCTTATCTGTACTGAGTGTGGAGAAGTGGAAGACAGATCTTGTCTGGAGAGTACCGATAAAATACTTCATGATCTGAGTGAGCAGGAACATTTTAAATTGAATAAACGGCAGATCAATCTTTATGGGGTTTGCGAGAAGTGTCAGGTTCAGGAAGCATCTTAAGCTAAAAGATTCTCTTGTTACTATTTTCTACTTAAATAGTGCAGAACCTACTCTAACCAAATTGGATCCACATTTGATAGCCAGCTGATAATCTCCGCTCATACCCATAGAGCAGATGGTGGCTCCTTCTTTTTCTAATTTTTCATAGATCTTGTGTGTTGCCTCAAAGCTTTCTTGGATCAGTTTTGTATCTTCGCTGTGTGCACCAATGGTCATGACTCCTTTGAGCGTGATGTTTTGGCAACTTTCTTTGATCTCTTGATAGATATCCAAAGCTTCTTCTTCTGATACCCCGGATTTACTTTTTTCTTTTGCAGCGTTGATCTGAAGCAGGCAGTTCATGGTGGCATTTTTAGCTTCAAGTTTTTTGTTAAGCTCTTGTGCTAATACTATACTGTCAAGAGATTGCATAAGTGTAGGTCTTAGATCAATGAGATTATTGATCTTGTTTTTTTGCAAAGTACCTATCATATGCCATTGAAGTGGTAATGCTTCGAGAGTATGCATACGCTCTTTGAGTTGTTGTATCTGATTTTCACCGAAGGCTCTTTGTCCCAGTTCATAAAGTGTGGCAATGTTCTCTATTTCGGTATATTTCCCTACTGCAACAAGTTGTACAATGTGGTGTTCACTCACAGAGATACGTGCCTCTTCAATGTTCCAGATGACTTCATCCAAATTTGCTCTTAAATGTTCTTTATCTAATAGTGCCATTAGTGTGTCCCCCATATTCTGTTAATATCATTATACAATCCTAGCATCATAAGTCCAAGCAGCAGTGCCCAGCCGACCATTGTCATATAATACATGGCATTCTGACTTGGTGCTTTTCCTCTGAGTATCTCATAGAGGTTAAACATAATGTGGCCGCCATCAAGTGCAGGAATAGGAAGCAGGTTCAGTACTCCGAGATTGACGGAGATAAGTGCGGTAAAGAAAAAGAGTGAAAGTATTCCTGCACTGCTTGCTTTGGCAGTCACATCCATGATGGTAATGATGCCGCCGACCTTATCAGCTCCTACGACACCGGTAAGGAGTTTTTGTACACTTTTAAAAATGAGTGTACTTGCTTTTATAGTTTCTTCCCAGGCATAGCCAAATCCTTCAAGTATGCCATAATGTACTGTTGTCTGTTTTGCCATAGGACTGATCCCGATGATACGCCGAGTGATCTTTTCTCCAAAAAGATTTTTGTCATCGATCACTTTAGGTTGCAGTGTCAACTCTATAAGTTTGTGTTTTCGTTCCAAAACTACATTAATTGGACCCTGTGTTTCATTGATTCTTTTACCTATCTCTTCCCAATAAAGGATCTTTTTTCCGTTTATCTGTATGATCCTGTCTTCTTTTTGCAAACCTGCTTTAAGTGCAGGTGTTTCTTTGCCTACCGTACCGACATATGCAAGCAGTTTGGGGACACCCATGTAAGAGATGGCAAGATAGAGCAGGAATGCCATTAAAAAGTTGGCAAAAGGACCCGCAAGAAGAATGATAATACGCTGCCAGGGTTTTTTTGTGTTGTAGCTGTCCTCATCATAGCTGACAGCTGTAGGGTCGCTGTCATCCTGCCCCTTCATCTTAACATAACCGCCAAGCGGGATGGCAGAGAGACTCCATTCGGTCTTTCCTATCTTCTTTGTCCAGAGACGTTTACCAAAGCCTATACTGAAGACATCAACCTGCACACCAAAAAATCTTGCTGCTGTAAAGTGTCCCAGCTCATGAAAAAAGATCAATACCGATAAAACCAAAAGTGCAATTAAAATGCCCATAGAATTCCTAAATAATTTTTAACAGATTATATCCAAGTGACTTAAAATGTTGATGTAGATTAATCATTTGTTAAAGATTTTTGATAAAATAGAAGGATAGTGCTCAGAAAAAATGATTGAGAAAGGGTGAAGATGAAAGATGTTGCTGAAATAACAGAAGATACGCAAAAAGAGATGCTAGATGAAGTAGAAGGGATCAGTACGGATATAGAAGAAACAGCCAAAGAGCTTGAATCTATAGAAGAGGTATTGCCCAAAGAGGTAAAAAAGCTTAAAAAGCATGAGATAGCCAAAGAGATGGTAGCTAAAGCTAAAGGCATAGTCAAAGAAGCTGAAGAGCAGATGGATGCCTGTAAACTTTTGCTTGCAGATGACCTTAAAGCCTATGAAGAAGCCAAACGTCTACTGCAAGAGGGTGGAATGGATGCAAGTGAAGCTTTGCTAACACAGCTGGGGTATGTTGCAAACAGTGAAGAGGATGAAAATAAAGAGGAGGAGAATATTGTTTTTGAAACAAAAGATGAAGTTGAACCTATTGCACTTCGTGATGTTTCAAGTGGAAAATTTACTGGTTTTCTCTATGCCTTGCTTGGTGGAGCTGCTACATTTGCAGGACTTGTCTATCTTGCGACCGATAAGCTGAATATGACATTAGATGTTACCAAAATGCCTTCAAATGAGATACTTCAGCGTATCTTTGGCTGGTTTGGTACACAGGTTGGACGTCCCGATGATGCTGTTAACGGTGGATTGATAGTCGGTATAGTAGTTTTGGCAGTGATGGCACTTATCTATTTTATCCGTGTGGGTCTGAAAGGAAACAAGAACTTGCATTTTGCAACCAAACAGCTTGAAGATGCACAGACCTACACCACGCATAAAGGAAACTGCAAAGAGGAAATGGACAAGGTAGATGCCCATATCCATGATGCTATAGAGACATTAAAGACGTATCAGGTTCTTTTTAATGAACAAAAAGGAAAACTTGAGAGAATCTTGTACTTAGAAGGAGGTGCAGAAGAGCCGAACTATCATGAGAGATCATTGAAAGAGATGAGAGATACTCAGGATCTTTTGGATGCCATTAAAAGTTTCATGGCACTGCCTATGTCAGAAGAGGGTAAACTCTCCGGTAAAAGCACACTCTTTCTGCACCGTGCCAAAAGTAGGATGCAGAAGATGATCGAGAGATTTTACTAAATTTCTGTGATTTTGGGATTGTAAAGTAAAGAGTGTATTTCTATCAGTTACTAGATATAAAACAAATGAACTCTCTAGGTTATTCAGAGAGTTCAAATAGATACCCCACAAACACGACACCCATCCCCAGCAACGAAAAGAGCACAGCACTTTGTGCATCATAATGTTTCCAAATAACACCTGTTACCAAGGCTCCCAGTGCACCAAAGAGTGCTACACCGCCATAGAGTATGCCGTAGACTGTACCTTTGTTGTGTGCATACTCAGAGATGTAAGCACGCAGGGCATTGAGACTTCCTACGATGAACACGCCTAAAAATATAAAGCCAATGACAATAAAGTTGACATACAAGCTCACCGTAGCAAAAAGTCCAAAGAGTAAAGAAAGTGTAAAGATTTTTTTTGCACCTATTGCATCTATTTTCACACCTATAAAATAGCTTAATAATGTTTGGGTAAGGTTTAGCAATACTACAAGCATAGGAATATATGTGGTAGCGATGCCTGCCTCTTTGGCTTTGATGAGAAAAAAGGAGTCATTAAACATAAAAAAGACAAATCCAAAATAGACAAAAAGCAAAGGAAGTAGACTATAATCTTTTTTCAAGTCAAATGTTTTTGCTTTGCTTTTATAGGGAGCATCTTTGACGAAAAAGAGCACAATCACCACAGCAATAAGCCCAGGAATGAGGGTAAAGGCAAAGATATTTCTAAAAAGTATCTCACTCTCACCAAGGTAAAAGAGTAAAGTAAAGACAATAAGACTTCCTGTGAGCTCTCCTGCGATGTCCATAGTCTTGTGAAAACCAAAGGTTTTACCACTTTTCCCTGCACTATAGGCAGATATGAGGGAGTCCTTAGTTGCAGAACGAACAGCCTTACCCACACGTTCAATCCCACGCAACGTCGCCACACTTTGCCATGAGCCACTCATATAAAGCAGAGGCTTTGTAACAGCGGAGATAAAATATCCTGTGACCACAAAAGGCTTAACGACCTGATATCTGTCACTTAAATACCCAAAAAGAACCCGAAATGCATAAGAGATAAACGTAGCAATCGCCACCACATATCCCAATTTATCCACACCCTCATGCAGAGTATAGACAATAAATAAGGGTAATATAGAAGTGACCATGCTACTTGCCATATCGGTGAAAAAGCTTACGAAACCTAGGGCTATAATGTTTTTATTTATCATGGATATCTTTTACTCTTTTTTTGTAACAGTATACAAAGTAAAGATGAAATGAGGATGAGAATGTTCAGGGTACTTTTTAGTAAATTTTATTCCCTGCTATTATTCCCCACCATCAACGCACTCAACACCCCAACCAAAGAAGCAATAAAAACGATGGTATATCCTGTAGGTAAATCCATAGTATAAGAAAGCATCATCGAAACAATGATAAGCACAGAACCAATCACCCACGAAAAAGGTAACGGTTTAAATCTACTTTGCATCAAGGCTAAAAACGCAGGAACAATAAGAAGTACAAAGACTACCAGTACCCCTGCGAGTTGTACAGACGAAGTTACTGTAAGTGCCAAGAGACTAAAAAAGAGAAGCTCCTTGGCTACGCCTGAGAATTTTTGATAAAAAAGAAAAAATATGGTTGCCACAAAACTATAGAGTATCAACGGCTCCCATAAATCAGCTGTAGTGGTAAAGAGGATGTCGGTAGCTTGCAGTTTGTTAAAGAGTTCTGTACCCTGAGTGGTGTTGGAAAGCAGTACGATGATACCACTCGCACCCAAAGCATAGAGCATCCCTATAAATGCTTCTATATGTTTGACTCTATAGCTTGCCAAGGTGATGAGTCCTGCACCTATGAGTGCAAAGACAAAGGTGAGTAAGAAACTATGTTTCCCGTCAAAAAACAACAGACTCATCGCGACACCTATGGCAGCGAACTGTCCTATGGCGAGGTCAGTAAAAATGACCCCACGTTTGATGATTTCCAGTCCAAAGATGGCATGAATAAAGACTAAAAGAATCGCCAGTATAAATGCAGGATAAAGCAAGCTAATTAGTGACACAATCGCTCTTCTATAGTGGTGTAGAAACTTTGAAGTGACTCTGTACCACTCACACTACCTACATCATGAGGGAGGATAATAACCTTCGCACCTGTTTTTTCTGCAATAAATTTTGCTGTTTTTTTCTCATGATACCTATCTTGCAGTATAGTAGTGATATGCTCTTTCTTCATCTGTTGTATAAGCTCTAGCGTATGCTTGGAACTAGGAGCAATCCCTGGAAGTGGCTCTATGTTTGCCTCAGACTTGATACCATAACGTCTAAGAAGATAGTTGTATAGCTCATGATACTGAATCACTTTTTTGCCTTTACATTGTTTCATGCCTGTATCAAAGGTATGTAAAAAATGTTTCCATGTCTGGGTAAACGTTTGGAGGTTTTTGGCATAGAGATTTTTATGGGCAGCATCTATGGCACTAAGCTTTTTTGTAATGAGTTTAGCTATAGGCAATACATTGTGTGGGTCTGTGTCAAAGTGTGGATTCCCTTCTGGGTGTATGTCACCCATGGCACGTGAGACAGATTTGGGTACATCTATGAGGTGGATCGCACGGCTTACATCCACAAATCCTTGTGAACCTATACGCACTTTAGGGTTGTTGGCACTTTTAAGTAGAGGTGGCAACCAGCCTATCTCCAGTCCTGCACCATTGGCAACAAGCAAGTTTGCACGAGCAATAGCAGGAATGAGTGAAGGCTTAGGGATGACAAAGTGTGGGTCTCGCTTGGGTGAAGCAAGGACTTTCACGTGTACATTGTCTCCTCCTATGGCTTGTACGATTTTCCCTAAGTAAGGGTAAGATGCCACTACATTAAATTTGGCAAAGGTGAGGGTAGAGAGTAGAGTAAATAATAGTAATGTTTTTTTAAGAGTCGGCATTTAGTGCCTCCCTGTACTGAATTTTAATTCTTGTCATGTTATGCTCCTAAAATGCATGTGCGCCATGTGCGCCTGCTTCGATGGTGACTCCCAAAAGAATCTCTGAAGTGTTTTTACGTTCATCATTGATACCAAATACTTTGGATCTGTCATAGGTATATTGCAGTCTAAATTTGGTAAATTCAAAAGGTTTGTACTCTAGCATGGCTGTATATTTGTCCAAATCATCTGGCTGTGTATCTATATTTTTATAGAGGTCATCATAACGTACCCCTGCTGCCCAGTTTTGGTTATATTGGTAGATGAGTTGTGTATAGAAACCTGCTTGTTTGAGTGTCTGTGTGTTTGTCTTTTTGTTTCTGTAAAGTAACTCAGACTGCCACATAAGAGAGCTGTACCCCTCCAGTGATGTTTTGAGTGTAAAGTCTGCACCATAGATGTCTGTATTGCCTCCTTCACTGTTTTTGCCGTGAAGTATGGACGCTCCTGCAAGTGCTGTAGTGTCATCAGTTAAATCAAAACTGCTTTTGAGGTAACCGATGTAGAGATTGTTTGTCTCTGTATCTCCAAAGCTAATGTTGTTGTTACCCTGCAAGGCTTCAAAACCTGCCATCACGTAGGTATCTTCTGTAGGTAGAACCCACTGAAGCTGTACGCCTGCATCGTTGATGCCTTCTGTACTAAGTAACCCTTCAAATACAAGTGGTTGAGAGGTAAAGTGCCATGCGTGCTGGTGAATAGCGTTGATACGTCCAAATTCACTTCTGAATTTACCTACTTTGGCACGCAATCCATACGGCATGTTTCTACTGGTAAGGTAGGCTTCTTCTATTTCAAATTCATCGGGATGTAGGTGGAAAATAGCATCAGTATCAAACCATGGTCCTACTGTTGAATGTAATGCCAACTCAGCATAGTTTAGGTTAAATCCTCTGTTTTTGTTAAACGGTATCTCTGCCTCTTCATTGGGATCATAACTGCTGAACCCTGGGATGTAATAGCTCTCGTAAGTGCTGTTGTCTACATCTCTGGAGACCATTGAACCATCTAAAATCAGTGCTATGTCTGGCAAAAATGATTTTTGGTCAAAGGTTACGGCTTTCTGAGTGCTAGGCTGTTCCTCTTTTTGTGTTTGGGCTACAGCAATCTGTTTTTTAGCTTCACGTATTTTTTTTGCTTGGCTTTTTGTTATTCTTGACTGTCTAGCTTGTTTTTTTTCTAGTTGTACTACACGTTTTTGTAGTGCCTGTGTGGTTTTTATTTGTTGGGCTAAAAGTGTTTTTAGCTCTTCTAAATCATTTTGTGCACAGAGCATTGTCGATGTACAAAGAGAGAGTATTATGAGTTTTTTTGTCATTGTTTTTCCTCTTAATGTATGAAATATATTGGTATTAGTATGTTTGTTTGTTGTTTTTTTAATTTATAGAAGAGAAAGGAGGGGCTTGTGCGTAAAAACCTTTTGAGATGGGGGTAACATAACTTAAGTGTAAAAAGTTTAGAGGTAATTCATAGTTGGGAAGTACAATAGCAACCCATGGCTTAGCTACAACATTTCCACCATGCATTGCGTTTGAAAGCAGACAGATTTTACAGTCTGTGTGTACCCCTGTCACATCTTTATGGATATGCATGGCACTGGCAAAGGCACCAAGAATATAAAAAAGAAGAAGCAGACGAGTGATCATTTTATGATGTTTCATGACTACTCCTTTTTAGTAGAATTATACTCTATTGGGTTTAAAAATGATAATTAGCAAACACCCTCAAATGTTTGGCTGTGTCTTCACCTACGTTTTTACCATCTAGATCAGAGCAGATCATATGCATTTCAATCTGTTTGTTTATCTGATAACTAATGTCCAAATCTGTTTCAGTGGCTTTTTGACTGTTTTCATTTTTTAAAATGGCTTTACTAAGCCCTAGCGTTAAACCATCTAACCCTATGCTGCTGGCATCCCACTCTACCCCAAACCATGTCTGACTCCCATTTCTGCCTGCATTGTCTATGATAAGGTATTCAGAGTTAGAGAAAAATGGTCCACCCCCAAAGCCTGAGGTGGCAGCATTTCCATCTGCTTTGTTGTAGGCTGCACCAACCGTGAGTCCAGTAGCTTCATGACTTATGCTTGCATTGATTCCATAGACTGAAGCATCTTTCTCTTGTAGGTAGGTTTGTTTGGCATATTGTATGCCTAGCCCATATCCCATACTATTGAATGAACCTGCATAGCTTGCCTCGAGGTAGGCAATACTGTCTATTTGGGCATCTTTTAAACGGTAATACCATGCATTAAGATTAAAATGTTTGATACCTTCATAGGTAATTCCTAATATTTGCATGTTGTTTGTACCATTGACACGGGTAAATTGGTCTACTACTTCTGCATCTACTCCAGACATCTTTTGTATCTGTCCTAAGAACAGTGTAGTATCAGGAATATCTTTATTTTCTAAAATATAAGCTTCAAAAGTATTGGGTACCATACCTATGTCATCTACCTGTGCAAAGGGTGTTTCTATCTCTTGTCGACCTAACTTCAGTGTGGTTTTACCTAGCACTGTTTTTAAGTAAGCTTCTCCAAGTATGGTGTATGAATGTGCAATCTCTCCTCTAAAAGGAACAAGACCTTGATTGTTTGCAGGGTCAAAGCTGTTGGAAGTATAGAAACTGGCTCCCATGCTTATACTAGAAATAGGAGCTGTCTCAATGTGTAACTTCCCTCCCAATGCACCATGATGAAATGTATCATTATCTTTTAGATTGTGTATTTCGTATCCTGCTCTCACATAACCATCCACTGTGGCATTCTGAAACGCATTAGTTATTGTATTAGCATTAATTACAATACTCATTATCATTAAAATTGTTATACTTTTTACTGTTTTATTCATTTTATTTCCCTTGTTATTGTGTAGGGTGGGTAATGCCTACCCTACGGTTAAATTTTTTCTACTTCAATTTTTTCTGCCTCATCTCTACGTAGTGCAATGAGGGTAGCGCCTACTTCTATCTCCATGGTCTGTTTGGCAAGAGAACATCCTTTTACCAGGAGTTCCTCTCCACGCATTACCCCAAAGGAGTTAAGTCTGTCTTTGAGTGCTTTGTTGGCATGGATCTTTAGGATCTCTGCCTTATCACCTTTTGTCAGTTCTGTTAATTTCATCTATTTATCCTCCTGTTATCATTAATGTAACTCTGTAAGCCAGGAAACTTAGTATCCAGGCACTGGCAGTGGTCATCACAAAAAGATAGACCAGATATTTCCATCCGCCTGCTTCTCTTGCAAAGACTGCTGATGCTGCAAAGCATGGCAGGTAGATCATAACAAAGACAATGAAGGCAACGGCTGATGCCAGTGGTATCTGTGCACGAATCTGGGCGAGCAGACTGTTACTCTCCTGATCTACCTGATCACCAAGGGAGTAAAGCACACCAAGGGTTGAGACGACTACCTCTTTGGCTGCCAGTCCTGCTTCGAGTGCTACAGACATTTTCCAGTCAAAACCAAGTGGTGCGAAGAATGGCTCACTGGCATGACCGATCTTTCCAAGGTAGCTCTGTTCAAGCAGTTTGGCCTGAAGTTCATTGTCCAGTGCTGCCTGTACTTTTTTGTTTTGGGTCTGTTCTATTTTGGTCTGGTAAGTCTGTTCAATTGTTTCATTTTTAGGATAATTGCTCGCAAACCATACCATTACAGAAGCTGCCAAAATGAATGTACCGGCTTTGTTCAGGTAACTTTTTGCCTGACCATATACAGTATGCCAGATGAGTTTGAGTGAAGGCATACGGTATTTTGGCATTTCCATCACAAAAGGTTCATCATCTCCTTTAAAGACAAAGGTTTTCAGTGCCTTTGCCATAAAAAGACCAAGCATGGCACCTGAAATATAGATAAGAAAGAGAATATTCCCTGCCTTCTCTTGTCCAAAAAAAGCACCTGCAAAGAGTACATAAATAGGCAGTCTGGCACCACAGCTCATGAATCCGATGATGAAGAGGGTTATGAGTCTGTCTTTTTCATTTTTAAGTGTACGTGCAGCCATGTATGCCGGTACGGAACATCCAAATCCGGTAACTAAGGGGATAAAACTTTTCCCATGCAAGCCAAATTTATGAAAAAATCCGTCAAGTAAAAATGCCACACGGCTCATATACCCTGTAGTCTCCAGTAAGGCAATACCCAAAAAGAGTATGATAATGTTCGGTAAAAACATGATCACTGCACCCACACCGCCTATGATACCGTCAGCTATTAAAGAGGCAAGTTCTCCATCTCCAAGCAGGGTACGTACTTCATCGGCCAGCCAGGTAAATCCTGCATCAATCCAGTCCATAGGTACATTACCAAGGGTAAAAGTCAGTTGGAAAAGTCCCCACATAAGAAAAAGGAAGAGGGGGATACCCAAGATTTTATTAATCATGAGATTATCAATTTTTTGTGTAAGATTCTTTGCCCGCATACTTTTAACTGACATGACCTCCATCTTTGCACCTTTGGCAAAGGCAAAATGTTCATCGGCAAATATTTCACTCAAATCTTTGGTGTTATAATGAAGATAAATATGCTCCAGTGCTTCTCTTATAATTGGAAGTAATTCAATCCAGATAGGCTCATCATGCATTTTTTTATACACATCTTCATCTTCCTGCAAAAGCTTCACGGCAAGATGGCGGTAGGGAAGAGATGTTTTGTATTTTTTCTCTTTCATGAAGGTGACAATATGTGTGATCTCTTCTTCTATAGGATCAGAATAAATGACTTTAGAAGTGGTCTGTGGTTTTTCAAAAACTTCAACAATGGCATGTTTAAGCTCCTCTATACCCTCTTTGGTGTTGGCAGAAGTTTTAATACACGGGACACCTAAAATAGCAGAGAGTTGCTTTTCATCTATCTCTATACCTTCTTTGGATGCTTCATCACTCATATTAAGGGCTACAACTACTTTTTTACCGGTTTCAAGAAGTTGGGTCGTAAAGAGGAGATTACGTTGTAGATTGGTTGAGTCTAAGACATTTACGATGATGTCATACTCATCACTTTGCAGGAAACTTTTAGTCACTTTTTCTTCAATGGTGTATTCGGTAAGCGAATAGGCACCAGGAAGATCAATGATATGTACTTCGTAATCTTTACAGGCTACTTCATCACAAATATTGAAAATAACTTCAGTTTTATCGACGGTAACTCCGGAGAAATTTCCTACTTTGAGTTTAGCATTGGAGATGGCATTTATTAGAGAGGATTTTCCTACATTGGGCTGTCCCGCAAGTGCAACTATAATTGGTTTCATGGATTAACTATCCTTATATTTATTTATAAAGTAAATTGAAAACTATTATCATTTAGTTTTTCTAAAGGTAATTTACTCTTTTGATGCTTAAGTAAAGTTAAAATGAGAGTTATTATCAATAAAAAGTTTTATTTTGAAGATACAACTTTAAAAAAAGAGAGAAAAGTGAAAAAGTATTCCCCAAACACTCTCTAAAAAGGAGAGTGATGTATTCAAAAGTTTGGGAGATTACATGTTTGTATTAAAATTTATAAGTTGCAAATACTTCAAGTGCATTTACATCATCAGCATGAGATACATTTGGCTTAGTATTTGTATATACAGTACCAACATTAATACAGTCAGTTACATCATAACCTAAGATGAGGTCAGTTTCGTTACCGTTATCATAATCAGCATATGATAATTCTGCACTGAGTCCGGCAAATTTTGTTGAAGCACCAATTTTGAAAGCATCTAGGTCTTCTCCATTCCATGAATGAGAAACAAATGTATTCCAAGAACTTGTATAAAGTGAATCAACACCCACATAAGCTGTTTGATTATCTTGGATTCTATTGTATGCTGCATAAAGATCAAAGTTTGCAACGCTACCAGAAACCTTCACCCCGTATGCGGTAGAAGAATCAGCAGTATTATAGTCAGTATTTGCATATTGTGCTTCTACTTTTGCAATACCAAAGTTATAACCACCATCTACATATACTTGTGTATAGTAGTCAACATTTCCTGCTGCAGCACCTGAATCTACATTGTAGTACCAAAGGTTTCCACTGATCGTTTTATTGTCATATGCTGCACCAAATGCATAGTTGTTCTCATCTACAATTCCTGGAGTTTTATCACTGTTGAGATTTACCCAAGTATTACCGGAGTTATTTGGTCTCCATGTCCTTAAATATGTACCTACTAATGTAAGGTTTTCGATTGAGTTGTTAGCAATCGTATATGCTTCAAATGCACCTGGAGCCAATAACCAGTCAAAACCACCTACCATAGGAGAGGAAAGAAGTTGACGACCCAAGATTAAAGTAGTATCACCAAATTTTGCAGTAATGTTTGCTACATTAATGAAAGCACCTGTTTGAGAATTTTCCATATATCCACTATTTCCACGCCCCTCATCATCCAATAAGTTAGCATATCCTACTGCAGAAAAGTTTGCTGTAATTCCGTCAAACAGTTTGTGAGATACATCAAAAGTTACGGCTGTACCAAGTTGAGAATTCTCTTTTGAGAACATGTCGTTTGGTGTAGCATCTGTTGTGTAGTAATATGCAACTGCTTTAGAGTTGATTGTTGTGTCACTGTTACAAGCTTCTGCTTTTATAACCGGAGTTTCTACTACTGGCTCAACAGGAGCTATGTCCCCACCTGCAAATGCAGTACTTACAGCCAATGCTGCAACTAGACTAAGTTTTGTAAATTTCATTTTTTTTCCTTGTTTTAAATTGGATAGGGAAATATACCATAAGTTAACAAAGGGTAAATGAAATAGAATGATTAATTTTTAGGCAATTAAGTGTATAGGGTACTATTTTGGAAGAAATTCCTTACATATTCATATCCTGAATAGAGTGTAAGTAATACAGCGATCCATAAAAGCAGTTCAGCTCCGGGCCATTCCATCAGTAAAAAACCTATGGCGATCATCTGTACAACAGTTTTTACTTTACCCATCCATGATGCGGCAATGTCAAGTCCCTGACTTACAGCAGAAACACGGAGTCCTGTTATGAAAAGTTCACGGGTAAGGATGAGAAAGATCGCCCATGCTGAAGCACGATCAAGTAGCATAAGCCCCAAAAAGCCTGCAAGGGTCAGCATTTTGTCTGCCAGAGGATCAAGGATCTTTCCCAGAGTGGTGACCTGATCAAATGTACGCGCGATGTATCCGTCAAAGAAATCTGTTGCACTGGCTACTACGAAGATAAATGCAGCCATGTAGTCAAGCCAGGTATAATGTATACTGCTTAAAAGCAAACTATCACGATTTACCAGTAAGAAAAACATTACCGGTGCAAGCAAGAGACGGATAAAAGCTAAAATGTTTGGGATATTAAACAAAATGAAATATCCTCTTACAGTTTCTTACTGAAAACAGCCATTACTTTTTTATATTTTCCAACATTGATCTTTTTGGCAATATAAACTTTTTTCAAAGATCTTGGGTAAAGAGATTCAATAACAATATAATATGTTCCTGCCGGTACACCAAAGAAATTAAAATTCTTATTTAAATCCAGTGTTGTGCTATTGAGGTAACTTACTGCGGTAGGTGTAAGATTTTGTCCTTTATTCTTTAAATAATAGTTAGTGTACCAATGATTTATTTTTGGGCCAACAGGCAATAGGTAAACCTTTTTTTGGGCTAAGTCTATTTCCTGTCCTGTGTGATCAAGATAAATAACATGTCCGTGAAGTTCAGAAGTACCAAATTTTTGATAGGTTTTATTGATTCTTTTAAAACGAAGAGGCTGAGAGAAGAAAGGATTATAGACTGTGATGGTTTCAGTTTTCTTCTTTTGTAACGCTTGAAGTTGTTTTTGTTTTAAGCTTTCAGCCTCTTTACGCTTTTTCTCGTCTATCTTCTTTTTTAATGCTTCAGCTTCGTGCAGTTTTTTTGCTTCCAATAAATTTGCAGCTTCCAGTTCTTTACGTTTTTTTAGCTCACGTTGCTCTTTTTCCAACGCCAGTTGCTTCTCTAATGCTTTTGCCTCAGCCTCTTTCTTTTTTGCTTTTAATACCTCTATTTCTTTTTGTTTCTGCAGACGTGCTTCTTCAACCCTCTTCTCTTCCAATGCTTTTGCCCTTTGGGTTTGGCATGTTTGTTGCTCTTTTTCTTTTAAAGCTTTTGCATCCTGAACTTCTTTGACTTTCTGTGCTGCTTTTCTCTGTTTTTCCCTGATGCGTGCAAGTTTGGCTCTTTGCGCTTGTTTCTGGGCATATTTTTGTCTTTGTTTTTTTACTCTTTTTGTCTTAAGTTCTTTTTTTACAGCAGCTTTCATTTTGGAAAGTTCATCTTTCGTACTTTTGGTTGTATCTCGTATATCACTGCTCATTTGTGCTGTGATTGTATGAGTAGCAGGGGTTGAAGTAAGTACATAACCTCTTTCCGCACAACCGGAAAATAAAAAAAGTGTTGCCAGAAGAAGAAAAAGTCTGTTTTTTAACATAGTTGAATCCTTGAAAATGAATTTATAATAATTTTAATTAGAACCTTGCATAAGGTTCTATATGAATACCATGATCCCAATGATCAAAATAAAAATACCGGTTATTGTGTTTTTTGTAGAATCTTTTACAGTGTTCTCTTTGTTTTTATCTTCAATTGCTCTTACTTTACCGGTTGCTCTTTGAAGATTTTTTGTTTTTGTATTGGAGGAAGTAGTATCCTTAAAAATCTCTTTTTGTATATGTGTCGGTATGATACTTTGACCTCTTTCTGCACATCCGGTGAATGTTAAAGATGAGATAAACAGTAAAATAAGTAATATTTGCTTTGTCATGATTTCCCTATTGCATATTGTGTAAAATAATTATAACTTTAACGTAATATTGGTAAAAGAGAGATTTGTTCTTTAGATATTAAGCTTATACAGTATACAATAACCAAATTTTGTTAATTAGAAAATAGGGGAATAAAATGAAAAAAGTTGTAAGTACAGTAGCATTGTTGGCAATAGCAGGCAATCTTTTAATGGCTGGTGGGGATATCGCTCCGGTTGAACCAAAAGTAACTATACCTGTTAAAGAGACAGTTGTTATAGATAATGTAAAGTATGATGGTTTCTATGCAGGTGGTGCTTTAAGTCATTTAAGAATGAATGAAAATGGTATTTCAAGCGGTTATGCACTTACGATACTGGCAGGGTACTATTTCAACAAATATTTTGGTATAGAAGGTAGATATACACGTACAATAGGCGATGTGGATGTAGATAACGGACCGACTACAGTTTCTCAAAGTGACGTACTTAGCAATGTGGGTATATATTTGAAACCAATGTATAATGTTACGACAGGATTTTCTATCTATGCTCTCGCAGGATACGGTAAGTCAAACTATGAAAACAGTGCAAAAAACATTGATGCAAGTGAAAGTGGTGTACAGTGGGGACTTGGTGCCAAATATGAACTAGCAGGTGGTTTAGGTTTTTTTGTTGATTATCTAAATATGTACAGTGATGACAATTATGACGGTATTGTAGCAGAAGATATACTCTTTAATGCAATGACTGTCGGTGCAACCTATACATTTTAAAACTACTTGACACATTCTTAAGAATGTGTCAAAATTAACTCTTAACTCTTAACTCTTAACTCTTAACTCTTAACTCTTAACTCTTAACTCTTAACTCTTAACTCTTAACGAAAAGTAGTCCCACCGTCTACTACCAGCGTTTGACCCGTGATCCAAGATGCTTCCGGTGTACAGAGGAAATATACTGAACCTGCAAGATCTTCCGGACTACCCATTCTGTTTACTGCTGAACGTTTGATGGTTTCAGCTTTTACCTCTTCATAGTTTGTAAAAGCTTTCAGTGCATCTGTGTCAATAGGACCACCTGAGACGGCATTAACCCGAATACCCATATCTCCCAGTTCAACAGCAGCATAACGGCTCATGGCTTCAACAGCAGCTTTGTTCGTACCGTGACCTGCATAGTTTTCTATGTAGATGAGATTACCTGTTGAAGAGAGGGTGACAATGGCACCGCCACCCACTTTTTCCATACGTACAGCAGCTTCCTGTGAACCACGTACAAAGGCACCAACGGTTGCAGTAAAGATATTTTGAAGTCCTTTGGTCGGACGAAGTTTCATAAACTTGCCGTATCCTCCTACGACAGGACGACCATAGATCATCGCATTGGAAACAAAGAAATCTACTCTGTCAAAATCTTCATCGATGGCTTGGAAAAGCGGTTTAAATTCATCTAGTTCCAAAATATTCAATGGGTAAGCTTTGGCTTTAATTCCATATTTGCTTTCCAGATCGGCTGCAATTTTATTGGCTGCTTCTTTGTTGCTGTTATAGGTAAATGCAACATTTACACCGTTTTGTGCAAATTTCTCGGCAAA
>FPHD01000029.1_pt1 | contig 35380 bp, 28 predicted proteins | sample 1057311 | NCBI WGS metagenome assembly FPHD01 (sample SAMEA4473313, study PRJEB15554) | hydrothermal vent metagenome | biome: marine basaltic hydrothermal vent biome; feature: marine hydrothermal vent; material: water | place: Pacific Ocean | collected 2011-06-14/2011-07-23 | depth 1199 m | reverse complement strand
TTGGTTACCAGCTTGGTAAGGTGAAGGCTTCATCTTCACTCTTTAACTCTACTTCTGCCACAACCAACCCTTTGTTACTCCCCTCAAACACATCGACTTCCCACACATGACCCTCATGCTCTACCAGATAACGCGTTTTTTCTATGACTGAAGATTGGCAAAGAGCATCTAACATATTTTGGGCATCTTGCAGAGGGATGGGATACTCAAACTCTAACCTGCTTGCACCTGTGCTTTTGCCTTTGATAGTAAGAAAGGCTTCGGTGTTGCGGATGCGTACTCTCACGGTGGTGGTGTGGTCTGCTGTTTGGATGTAGCCTTGCTCTATGGTGTAGCCATTGGTTAGAGGTGGTAGCTTGTCTGTGTTTATGAGAAATTTACGTTCTATTTCAATGCCCATGGATTGCCTTGTTGTTTTGGATGGTTAATTATAGCGTTTTGGATGGAGATATCATCTTTTCTATTTCGAGATTTGGGATTGAGTAGTAATAGAAAAAATTTGATATACTTGAAAATGTAAATATCTAAAGGGCACAGTATCAAAGAAAGTGAAACCAATATATATAAAGGAGTAAGTATGCATTATCTGGTAGCAGTGGATTTAACAGAACCGACACAAAAAATCATTGATACGCTTATAAAATGTGTGAATAAAGAGAAAGACAGGGTGTGGTTACTGCATGTGGCAGAACCGGAACCTGATTTTGTAGGTTATGATGTCGATACCCCGCCCATAAGAGAAGCAATCGCCAAGCATTATCATGAAGATATGTGTGATCTGGAAGCGTATGAAGCACAGATAAAAGCACAGGGAATACGCTGCCAGTCACGGATCATTCAGGGGGTTACCGTTGATACTGTTTTCAAAAAGGTAGAAAAGTGGGAAGTAGATATGCTGATAATCGGCTCTCACGGAAAAGGTCTTTTACGAGAAGTACTGTTGGGAAGTGTGAGCGAAGAGATAGTACGCCGATCGACATTGCCTGTTTTGATAGTGCCTGTGCATCAGGATGCCTAAGGCAAATTTTTATAATATCAGACAGGGAAGGTGCATTGGCAAATGCACCTTTGAAATATTAAATTTTTTCTATAGATTACTACTTTATGAGATAGGTATCTCCAAGTTTTGCATGGTTGACAGGGTGTGTCAGCCATTCTGCGGTGTCTCTACCCAATGATTTTGCACAACTTCCCAATACACTGCATGAACTTCTGTAGCCACCGAAGTACCCGCCGTTGGATTTTCTTGCTGCTCTAAATGATGCATGTAATTTGCCACTTTTGTAAAGTTTTCCGGAAAGTACAACATATTTGTTATGTGTGCCATAACCAAATTTTCTTTCACTGACAGCATTTGTGATCCTGAGTTTTAGAACGGTTGCATCTGCTCTGTGTTTTCCATTGACAATCACATTGATGTGGTGTTTCTTTGCGTAGCTTTTTGTGAATTTGACTACCTGTGTATTAATGTGGCACTCTTTTCTGATATTTCTTGGAACCTTACTGTCGTAGGATGCTTTGGCATCTACATAGACTGTTCTTTCTCCTGTATTTTTTGCTGCTTTTGAATGTGGAGTAGCGGGAGAGTTCCCGTTACAGCCAACTAAAAAAGCCAACCCCGTTAGACCGATGAAAAACAACTTGAAATTCTTGAACATTTAAATCCTTTTATGTAATGTATGATGATTATAACAAAAAGGAACTCAGAGAAAGGTCACAGATTTTGATACTAAAACAAACAGAACAGATGCAGCGTATGTTAATATTGGAGTAATGAAGATATATTACTATCGTATTCATTAAAAGGATATGCATGTTAAAAAAGATCATCTTACATGGGGTACTCATAGGACTTTCTCTTTTTATGTTCGGATGTGGAGGTTCCAGTACCGGGAATACGCAAACAGCAACCCAACCTGTAGGGGGAGGAGATCACGGAAATGATACCAATACGACTGTGTCGGTTTCGCATAAAGTAACATCACAACAGGAAGCCTCTTCTTTTTTGTCTCGCGCGACGTTTGGAGCCACTGAAGAGGAGATAGCGAGTCTGGTCAAAGCAGGGGATTATGATACATGGCTTGATGCACAGTTCGCCAAAGCACCCAGCTATCATGTGGCATGGGCACACAGCTATGCCAAGGGAGTCAATGGTATTGCCGATCTTAATAGCAGCAGAGAGGATTGGAAAAAATACAGTGACGGCTTAGGCGTTCTGCAGCGGGATGCCTGGTGGGATATTGCTGTGAACGGGGAAGATCAGCTGAGGCAGCGAGTAGCGTTTGCCCTGAGTGAGATACTGGTCATTTCCAGAAATGGTTCGTTATTGACCTTCCCCGATGCGAGGATGTCGTACTATGATATGTTGGTCAAGGATGCTTTTGGCAACTTTGAAACATTGCTTCAGGATGTGACCTACCATCCGGCGATGGGGAGATATCTGAGCTATCTCGGCAATGCAAAAGGCGATCCGAAAGTAGGTTCTCATCCGGATGAGAACTACGCCAGAGAGGTGATGCAACTCTTTACGATCGGTCTGTATGAGCTAAATATGGATGGAAGCAAAAAAATAAAAAACGGCAAGCCGATCCCTACCTATACCCAAACCGATATACGCCAGATGGCAAAGGTCTTTACCGGATTGAGTGATGACAACGGACAGTTTGAAGCTGAAGCATATTTTAGCAGTTTTCATGCCAGAACGGTACCTATGGCAGCCTTTGAATCAGAGCATGACAGCTCAGAGAAAAAGATACTGCATGGGCAAAAAGTGATCGCAGCAGGTGGTGATACCAAAACAGATATTAATGCAGCACTACATATGCTTTTTATGCATCCCAATGTGGCACCGTTCATTTCAAAACAACTGATTCAACGATTGGTGACAAGTAATCCGTCACCTGAATATATAGAAAGAGTTGCCAAGGTCTTTGCCGATAACGGTAAAGGTGTCAGAGGAGATCTTAAAGCAGTGGTCAAAGCGATCCTTTTGGATGATGAGGCACTGCGTGGCAAACATGATCCGGACACTTTTGGTAAATTCAGAGAGCCGCTGCTGTATGTCTCTCACCTTTTCAGAGCCTTTCATGCAAAAAATGATGAACACATTCTTCAGCAGGGAGATACCAAACTGTACCGATACAGATCATTTAACTTTAACGGTACCGGCATGACCCGACAGGAGGGTCCGCTGGAAGCACTGACGGTCTTTAACTACTTTACCCCTGATGATGCGCCTTCTGCCATCAAAAAACAGGGACTTGCAGCACCGGAACTAGAGCTTTACGGCAAACAGGGGATCGATGATGTGCTGATGGGGCTGATCACCAAAAATGGCTTTGTGTATCAACTCTACAACATCACGGCAGAGTTGCAGCTTGACACAGAGAAAACGCTTGTGCATGAGAAAAAGTATGATGCACTGCTGGACAGGTTGGATATGATATTGACAGGTGGAAACCTCAGTACAAATACCAGAAGTGCTATTAAAAAGTATATGCAGGAGCATGCAGCTCTTGATGATGAGAAGCTCGTACGCTATACGATCGGTCTGGTGATGACTTCACCTGACTATGCATTGCAGCAATAAGGAGACGAGAATGAAAAACAACAAAAATAGAAGAGAATTTCTCAAACAGACTTTGGCGGGTGCAGCAGGTATCTCTCCTCTGATGGCAATGCTTGGTTCTATAGAGAAGCTGGAAGCTGCAAATGTCGGGAATGAATACAAAGCGATCGTCTGTGTGCTGCTCGAAGGTGGAGCTGATGTGTGCAATATGATCGCTCCCGTAGAGGATGATGCCTATGCCAAATATAAAGCAGTGCGAAAAAATATCGCGTTACCGCAGGAGAGTCTGCTTAAGATCACTGATGCTTACGGAATGCGTGAGAACATGGGGGCGATGCAGAAGCTGTACCTTGAGAAAAAGCTTGCACTTGTTGCCAATGTTGGCACGCTTGTAGAACCTGTCACTGCAGAGGAGGTCAGAAGTGGAGCAAAGCCGGTGCCTTTTGAACTTTTTGCACACAATACCCAACGGGATCAGTGGATGCTTGGAGATGCCACTGGCAGCAGCAATAGTGGATGGGCCGGGCGTACAGCAGACCAGTTCTATGCCGCAGGAGACACAGCAGCTGCCTACTGCAATGTCAATGCTGCAGATGTCAATACACTACTTCTTTCCGGAGGCAGAGAAGAGGCAATACATTTCAGTGATGCCATTATCTCTCCGGATACGATGAAACGCTATGGATTTGGGCCCGAATCCGGTGGCAGTGATCTGGGTGAAGTCTATCAGAAAATATATGAAGAAAAACGTCTGAACAGCCATAAAATGATGGCAGAATTTTCTAAAAAAAGAGTAGCAGAGCTGGATCGTCCAGATAAAATGGAAGGGCTTTTTGACGGAGTAAGGGAATTTGAACCATTCAGTACCGGTGTCCATGAAGTAGGCAAACCGCTCGGTTCACAGCTTGAGCTTGTTGCCAAGATACTCTCTGTCAAAGATAACTTCCCGGGTTCTACAAAACGGCAGATCTTTTTTGTCAATCAGCACGGCTGGGATACCCACGACAGCGATAACGCACATCAGGTAGGGTATCTGAGTGAGTGTCTGGGGACTTTCCATGCTGCACTTGAAGAGATGGGGATCGCAGAGAGCGTGACTACTTTTACCATCTCAGACTTTGGTCGTTCACTCAGTCCCAATGGTGCCGGTACCGACCATGGGTGGGGTTCACATACCTTTGTGATGGGCGGCGCCGTTAAGGGAGGTGAGATCTACGGCAGTATGCCAAGCATAGAAGTGGATTCCCCTGATGCCTGGTATGACAGACTCGTACCCACCACTGCTATGGAGAGCTACCTTGCTACACTGATGAAATGGTTTGGTGCAACTACAGATGAATTGAATATGATCTTTCCGAATTTACATACTTTCAAGACAAATGGCATGGAATATATGGCATAAGTAAGCTATTTTTCTAGACATGCTATAATAGCATGAATGCATGTGAAGGGATGATTTTGAAACGTTATATCGGTAAAAAAAAGATCGCTAGAATCTATATAGATAATCAGGATAAATTTGAAGGTAAAGCGCTCTGGGAAGAGATATTGTTTAAAGCCAAGGCTTATGGTCTCTCCGGTGCTACTGTTTTTAAAGGTGTTGCAGGCATGGGTGTGCATAGCCAGATAAGAAGTTTTAGTGTGTTGACCATTTCGCAGATTCTGCCGGTGGTCATAGAGATCATTGATGATGAAGACAAGATCATCGGTTTTCTTGAAGAGATAGACTTTATGATAGAAGAGGGTCTGACGACCATGAGTGACACTGAAGTCATTACCTATAAACACAAGTAACAGACCATGAATGTAACACTTTTATTGATTATTGGGATGGGTGGATTTTTTGGTGCGATCTCACGCTTTGTGATAGCAAGTTTTGTGCAAAATGCTTCAGGTACACTTTTCCCTGTGGGTACTTTGAGCGTCAATGTTCTTGGCAGTTTTATTATCGGATTTGCAGCCATGTTCTTTGCACAGATGGTGGAACCGGAGTATAAAGCTTTTGTGATGACCGGTTTTTTGGGGGCATTGACAACTTTTTCAACTTTCTCTCTGGAAAATGTGAATATGCTTCAAGATGGGGATTACTCCAAAGTGGCACTCAATATATTTCTCAATGTGGTACTGACTATCTCTGCAACTCTTTTGGCGATTATGCTATTTAAGAAGATATACACATAACCTTTCGCTATAATCGCGTCAAAATATATATGACGGAATAGCAACTATGATACAACTTACCAACCTCTCCAAAAGCTTCGGTGGACAAACGCTCTTTAACGATGTAAACTTTAAAATGCAGGCACAGCAGAAGATAGGCTTTGTCGGGCGTAACGGATCTGGGAAATCAACCCTGTTTAAAATGATACTGGGTGAAGAAAGTCATGACAGTGGTGATATCAGTATCCCTAAGAACTACCGTATAGGGACACTTAAACAGCATCTTGTTTTTACAGAAAAAACAGTAAGAGAAGAGTGTGCACTGGTACTGCCTGAAGATGAGCAGTGGAACTTTTACAAAATAGAAAAACTTCTTTTTGGACTAGGATTCACAGAAGAAGATCTTGATAAGGATCCACTTAGTTTTTCGGGTGGATATCAAATACGTATCAATTTGGTGAAACTGCTCGCTACTGAGCCAAATATGCTCTTGCTTGATGAGCCTACCAACTACCTGGACATTCTTTCTTTGCGATGGCTTAGAAGCTTCATTAAAGAGTTTGACGGTGAAGTGATACTTATCACGCATGACCGTGATTTTATGGATTCTGTAACCACACATACGATGGGCGTGCAGAGAAAAGGGCTTCGTTTGGTGCAGGGTGACTCACATAAATACTACGCTACCCTTGAGATGGAAGATGAAACCTACGAAAAGACCAAAGCCAATCAGGATAAGAAACGTAAAGAGTTAGAAGAGTTTGTAGCACGAAATAAAGCAAGAGCTTCTACTGCAGCACTTGCACAGTCCAAACAAAAAGAGTTGGATAAGATGGGTGAGATGGAGGATTTGGCAACCGATACGAACCTCTCTTTTCATTTTAACTATAAGGATACCCCTGCAAAGATCCTTTTTCGTGCAGAGGAACTGGGTTTTGGCTATAACCCGGATGAACCGCTTTTTCAAGGTGTCACTTTTGCGATGGAGAAGGGCAAGAGGCTTGCTATCATCGGAAAGAATGGTAAGGGTAAATCGACTTTGCTTAACTATATTGCCAAAGAACTGGAACATCAGCAGGGTAAGCTTGAGTATCATCCTTCAACTGTATTTGCACACTTTGGACAGACGAATATTGAGAGATTAAATGTAAAAAATACGATTGTAGATGAGATTGCTTCTATGAGTAAAGAGATAGGCATCCCTCAGGCGCGCAATATTGCAGGACGTATGATGTTCAGCGGAGAGCTTGGAGATAAGAAAATAGAGGTACTCTCCGGTGGAGAGAGAAGTCGTGTGATGCTTGGGAAGATCATTGCAACCCCTGCGAACCTGCTTTTCCTTGATGAGCCGACCAACCACCTTGATATGCAATCCATTGATGCATTGGCTGATGCCATCGATGAATTTGAAGGTTCACTCATCATGGTCACGCACTCGGAGATGCTTTTAAGACGTCTGGCGGATGCACTGATCATTTTTCATAAGGGAGGGGCTGAGTATTTTGACGGGACATACGATGAGTTCCTTGAAAAAATAGGCTGGGAAGAGGAAGAGGGAAGCAAACCTAAAAAGAAAAAGCCGAAGATTGACTATAAAGAACGAAAAAAACTTCGTAAGGCTGTGACAAAAGAGAGAAATGAACTGAGAAAACCCTATACGTCAGAAATTAAAACGTGTGAAGAGAAGATAGAAATTTTGGAAGAGGATATGGCTGTAAAAAACGAGGCTTTGGATAAGGCTTCAAACTCAGGTGACAATGATGCCATTATGGAGCTTTCCAAAGAAGTCGGGTTTGTACAGCAGGAGATTGATGCTTTGTTTGAGAAGTTGGAGATTGCTTCTGAGATAGATGAAGAGATAGTGGCGAAGTATGAGTTGAAATTGCAGGAGATTGACGAATAGAGCTAAATTATAGTTGTATTTTAAAGTTTTGGTGTTGTAAGGGTACAACACCAGAAATATGAAGCCCTACAAACTCTTATGCGGATCCTCATGATGGTGATCCCATACCAGTTTTCCTCCGCCAAGCATGTGGAAATGAAGATGATCTACTTCTTGCCCTCCATCCTTACCGTTATTGGTAACAAGTCTGTATCCAGTTTTGTCAATACCTAATTTTGTTGCTACTTCCTGAGTAAACTCTGTGAGTCCTGCCATAGTTTCAGGGCTGACATCCTGAAAACAGTCTACATGGTTTTTTGGGATGATAAGCACATGAACAGGTGCTTTTGGATAGAGGTCATGAAATGCCAGAAAATGGTCACTCTCGTGCACCGTATTGTTAGGGATCTCTCCGTTTACGATCTTACAAAATATACACATAAAAATTTCCTTTAAATTTCTTTGATATATTTAATTATAACACAGAACAGGAACAATAAATCCCCTTATTATAAAATTTTAGATAAAATCACGATTATTATCATGCTAGATATAGAGGTTTTATGAAAGAATTAGAAGAGAAGATCATTCAGGCAGATTCGCTTGAGACACTGGAAAAAGTGCGTGTAGAACTTTTCGGTAAAAAGGGTATTTTATCGGCTCAGTTCGCGAAGATGAAAGATGTCCCCGGCCCCGAGAAAAAGGCATTTGCAGAGGGACTTAATAAAAACAAAGCTGCTTTACAGGCAAGTTTTGACGCACATTATGAAGTGTTGAAAGCTGAAGAGATAGAGCGTTTACTTAAAGCAGAGGCGATCGATGTGTCACTCTATGGGACAATTGCACACAAGGGTGCACTGCATCCTGTCATGGAGACAATGGATAAGATCATTGACTATTTTGTGGCACTGAATTTTGCAGTAGAGAGTGGTCCGATGGTCGAAGATGATTTTCATAACTTTGAAGCATTGAACCTTCCCAAATATCACCCGGCACGTGATATGCAGGACACTTTTTACTTTAAAGACGGCGGATTGCTGCGTACGCATACCTCTCCTGTACAAATACGTACGATGCTTGAGAGAAAACCTCCTATTCGTATGATTGCTCCGGGTACAGTTTTCAGACGAGACTATGATCTTACCCATACACCGATGTTTCATCAGGTAGAGGGACTTGTGGTTGATGAAAAAGGCAGAGTAAGTTTTGCGAATCTTAAGTCCATTTTGACGGATTTCCTACAATATATGTTCGGTGAGGTAGAAGTACGTTTCAGACCGAGTTTTTTTCCATTCACCGAGCCTTCGGCGGAGGTAGATATTAGCTGTATCTTCTGTGAGGGAAAAGGATGTCGTGTCTGCTCCCATACAGGCTGGCTGGAAGTACTTGGATGCGGGATTGTTGATCCTAATGTCTTTAAGTCAGTTGGCTATAAAAATGTAAGTGGCTATGCCTTTGGTCTGGGTGTGGAGCGTTTTGCAATGCTGATGCATAAGATACCGGACTTAAGAAGTCTATTTGAGGGAGATATAAGATTGTTGGAGCAGTTTAGATGATAGTCACAAGAAGTTGGTTAAATGAATTTATAGATCTAAGTGGTATCTCAAACGAGAAACTCTATGAAACATTCAATGCTATAGGGTTGGAAGTTGACAGTATCAATGAGATCAAAATTGCTGAAAAAGTGGTTGTGGGGAAAATAGTCTCTTGTGAGAAGCATCCGGATGCAGACAAACTGAATGTCTGTCAGATTGATGTAGGTACGGGTATGCGGCAGATCGTTTGTGGTGCCGCCAATGTGGTAGATGCAGAGTATGTGGCAGTGGCGACTATTGGTGCGGTGCTCCCGGGTAATTTTGAAATCAAACATGCTAAACTTCGCGGTGTAGAGTCTGAGGGAATGGTCTGTGCCTCTTCTGAGCTTGGACTGCCCGATACAGGCAAGGGGATCATGATACTGGATGAGAGTATCGGTGAACTGGAGGTTGGGCGTGAATTCGGCTCTTATGAAAAAGTGGCTGATACGATCATAGAGCTTGAATTGACAGCCAACAGGGGAGACTGTCTTTCTGTATATGGTGTGGCAAGAGATCTGAGCGCTGCACTTGACCTGGAAATGAAGCCGTTTGAATATAAACAGGCGGAAAAAATGAAGCTTGGTATTGCCAGAGAGGCAGAACTTCATACCAAAGGTGATATTGCTGCTGATCTGTACTATAAACTGGCAACAGTCAGTGCATATGAAAATAATTTTCTCATTCAGTTGCGTTTGGCTATGGTTGCTGTGGAAGCAGAAGGAAATTTAGCTTCTATGTTGGCATATGCTACCCATACAACAGGAGTGATACTGCGTGCCTATGACAGCAGTATGTTTCGTAATGATGAAGGCAAGGTTGTTGTAAAACCTACTGCTGTTTCTGAAGGTATCATTGAGATACGCAACCATGAAACATTGAGTGTTGTCGGGGTGAATCAGAAAGAAGAAGCGATCGCTACAGACAAGACTGGAACTATTCTTATTGAAGCAAGCTATATCAATCCTGATCTTTTGGTTGAAGCGGTTGCATCAACGAAGCTTAAAACAGATGAACTTTACTATAAAACATCAAGAGGAAGTAACCCTGATCTGCCGTTCGGTCTTACATTTTTGGCTTCACTGCTTGACAGCTACAGTGACATTAACTGTTATGAAGGATCACTGAATGTTGATGTGGACAGAGAGCATGAGACTGTAGGCGTCTCGGCACGTGAGATATCTTCTATTATCGGTATGGATGTAGAGCTTGGCAGGATTGCTACGATCTTGCAGAAACTTGGATTTGAGATCAGTTCTATGGGGGATGATGCCATTGCAGCCATAGTACCTTTGTTTAGACATGATATTAAACATATTCAGGATATTGCTGAAGAGATTGTCCGTATTATCGGGATCAACAATATTGAAGCTAAACCTTTGACATTTGTAGAAAAAAATCGCCTTAATGATACAACAGACAGATACAAAGCAAAAAAATCATTTAAGGGGCGTGCTGTAGGTGCAGGATTCTATGAGAATGTCTCTTATGTATTCTCACAAAGAGCCGATCTGGAAAAGTATGGTTTTCCTGTAGTAGAAGAAGCACTTGATCTTGCCAATCCTATTGCTGAAGAGCTCAATACACTTAGAAGTACAATTTTGGTTAATTTGCTTAATGCAGTAAAACGTAATGTGAGTTATACCCAAAAGTCCATTCCTCTTTTTGAGATCGGTGCTGTATTTGGCAGGAAAAGAGAACAGTCGGAAGTACTTTCTTTGGTCTTTTCCGGACAGGTAAGTACAGAAAATATAAGCAATGCAGGGAAACCGAAAACAATAGATTTTGCTGCATTTACCCAAAAAGTAGGGGCAGTCATAGGCAGCTTCGAACTGGTACCTTGTACGCAAAAGAATGGTTTGATCCATCCTTACCAGTCTGCTGATATCATTATAGATGGAAAAGTATGTGGATTTATGACAAAACTGCACCCTACAGTACAGGAAGCATACGGTATTCCGGAGACATTCGTGGCAGAGTTGGATTTTGATGCATTGCTTCCTAATCATATCAATGCAGAACCTATCTCTAAATTTCAAGGGGTATATAAAGATCTATCTGTCGTAATAGATAAATCCATAAGCTATTATGAAGTGGCTGAAGTACTGAATTCTCTTGATCTATCTATGTTAAAAGACAGTTATCCTGTAGATATTTATGAAGATGAGAAACTGGGAGATAAAAAGTCTCTCACGGTACGTTTCTTCATACAGTCTATGGAAAAAACATTGGAAGACAGTGACATAGAAACGGTCATGAGCCAGATCATGGGAGCACTTGAAAAAGAGTGCCGTGCAGAATTGAGATAAGATGAAGATACAGTTAGCATCAAGTTACGGATTTTGTTTCGGTGTCAAAAGAGCCATTAAGATAGCAGAAGAACATCAAGGGTCAGTAACCTACGGCCCTCTTATTCATAATAAAGATGAGATCAATCGTCTGCAGGAGGGATTCGGGATAGGTATTGCGAGAAGTATTGATGATGTCAATACTGATGATGCAGTTGTAATACGTACACATGGTATTCCAAAGAATGAACTCTCTCAGCTTAAAGCACAGGATAACAAGATTATTGATGCGACCTGCCCCTATGTGACTACCCCTCAGAATATTGTCTCCAAGATGAGTGAAGAGGGCTACAGTATAGTGATCTTCGGTGACAAGAACCACCCTGAGATCAAAGGGGTTGTCAGTTATGCAAAAGATCTGAGAAATGCCTTCATTGTAGAAGATGAAGAAGCGCTGGAAGGTTTGCCGATACTCTCTAAAGTGGCACTGGTCGCTCAAACCACAAGAAAGCCTGAAGATTTTTTAAAAATAGTAAATGCCCTTATTTTAAAACATAAAGAAGTCAGGGTATTCAATACCATCTGTAATGCAACCTTTGAAAACCAGGATGCAGCAGCAGAACTGGCGAAAGATGCAGATGTTATGATCGTCATAGGGGGGAAACACTCTTCCAACACGAAACAGCTGCACTCTATCTGTAAAAGTTACTGTGATGATAGTTATTTGATAGAGAACGAGAATGAGCTTGAATCTTCATGGTTTGAAGATAAAGTGCTTTGCGGTATATCTGCGGGTGCTTCCACACCGGACTGGATCGTACAGAATGTTATTGATAAAATCCAAGAGATAGTTAAGTAGAACAGCGATGAATCAATTGACGCTGAAGCCCATTAAAAAAGTAGAAGGCACCATCAATCTTCCCGGGTCAAAGAGTCTTTCAAACAGAGCTTTGCTTCTTGCCGGTCTGGCAAAAGGCACAACGAAGATCACAAACCTTTTAGAAAGTGATGATACCCGGCATATGCTGAGCGCATTGAAGCAACTGGGTATACAATATGCACTCTCAGATGATAAAACAGTATGTACCATTAGAGGTAACGGCGGAGCTATCTCTTGTGAAGAACCCCAGGAACTCTTTTTGGGAAATGCGGGAACTGCCATGCGTCCGCTTTGTGCAGCACTCTGTTTGGGTAAAGGCTCCTACCTGCTTACGGGCGAACCCCGTATGAAAGAGAGACCTATCGGGCATTTGGTAGATGCATTGAGACAGGCAGGGGCAAAGATCACTTACAAAGAGACAGAAGGGTACCCTCCTATTATGATAGAAGCTGATGGATTAAAAGGCGGAAATGTAGAGATAGACGGTGCTATCTCCAGTCAGTTCCTCACAGCACTGCTTATGGCTGCACCTTTGGCAAAGGAAGATATGCATATTACCATACTGGGGGAGCTTGTCTCCAAACCCTATATTGATATTACGCTTGATATGATGAAAACCTTTGGAGTTGAGGTGAGCCATGACAACTATAGGCAGTTTCACATTAAAGGCAGACAGCATTACAGAGCGGTCGATTCGTTCTTGGTAGAGGGAGATGCCTCTTCGGCCTCTTATTTCCTTGCTGCTGCAGCAATAAAAGGTGGAACGGTTAAAGTCACAGGTATTGGTAAAAAAAGCATACAGGGTGATGCAGTCTTTGCGGAGGTACTGGAAAAGATGGGTGCCAAGGTAGAATGGGGAGATGATTTTATTGCTGTAACAAAAGGTACGCTTCACGGGATCGATATGGATTTCAATCATATACCCGATGCGGCAATGACCATAGCTACTACAGCACTGTTTGCCAAAGGTACGACTACCTTGCGTAACATCTACAACTGGCGTGTCAAAGAGACAGACAGACTTTATGCGATGGCAACAGAACTTCGTAAAGTAGGGGCAAAAGTGGAAGAGGGGGAGGATTATCTGACCATCACTCCTCCAAAACAGCTTAAGCATGCTGCCATAGATACCTACGATGACCACAGAATGGCAATGTGCTTCTCACTTTTGGCTCTTGATCCGGTCTCTGTAACTATTAATGAACCTGAGTGTACGGCTAAGACTTTTCCAACCTATTTCGATGTGCTTGAGATAATAAGTCTTTTTTGATGGGTTATATCTGAAAACATCGTACTTTCTTCCTGTGCGATGTTTTTCATTTCTTCTTTCCAAAATTCAACTACTTTAAATAAAAACAGGTATAATAACGCAAAATTTGTGTACACATAAGGATAGGTATGAAGTTCGAAGATATCGAAATAGAAGAAGTAGATTTTGAGGCGATGCTCGAGGAGTCGTTCAAAAAATCAGAGTCAAGAAGTGATTTGGTTACAGGTACGATCGTTAAAATAGATGAAAAAGACAATCTGGTAGTTGTTGATATTGGTGGTGGCAGAGATGCAAACCTTTCTCTTGATGAGATCAAGGATGAAGAGGGAAATGCTACATTTAAAGTAGGTGATGAAATAGTAGTTCTTAACCAGGGAAGAGGACGTATTTCATATAAAGCTGCACAGGCCAGAGCAGCATTGAATGAGTTTATTGAAGAATACGATGAAGAGCAGGAATATATCATCGAAGGTGTGGTCACTAAGAAGAATAAAGGCGGATATGTTGTTGAGGTTGACGGTCTTGAATTCTTTATGCCAAGAACACTTTCTTATCTCTCTTCCAAAATAGACCCGATCGGTAAAAAAGTAAAAGCTGTTATCGTTAAAGTAGATAAAGAGAAAGGAAGCGTTGTTGTTTCCAGAAAAGAACTTATTGAACGTGATAAAGCTAAAACAGATGAGATCGTAGGTGCGTTGCTTGAAAATAAAGAGCCGGTAGTCGGTACGATCAAAAAGATCACTTCTTACGGTATGTTTGTAGATGTAGGTGGAATGGACGGTCTTGTTCACTATTCACAGATCTCTCATAAAGGACCGGTAAATCCTTCTAAATATTTCCAAGAAGGTGATGAAGTCAATGTTATTGCACTTGAGTATGATAAAAAGAAAAGACATCTTTCTCTTTCCATAAAAGATGCAAATCCTGATCCTTGGGCTGACATTGATTCCATTATTGGTGTAGGCGATACAGTTACTGCTACAGTTTCCAATATTGAGCCATACGGTGTATTTGTTGATCTTGGTGAAGATCTTGAAGCATTCCTTCATGTATCTGAAATTTCATGGGATAAAAATGTGAAGCACCCTAAAGATTACTTAGAGAATAATCAAGAGATCAATGTTGAAGTGATCGAGATCGATAAAGAGGGAAGAAGGCTCAGAGTAAGTCTTAAAAATCTTCTTCCAAAACCGATGGATGCATTTACAGCTGAAAACAGAGTCGGTGATGTTGTGACAGGTACTGTGACATCTATTACTGACTTTGGTGCATTTGTAAGAGTAGGAGCGGTTGAAGGGCTTCTTCATAACCAGGAGATCTCTTGGGACAAATCCAAAAATGCCAAGTCAGAGCTTAAAGTGGGTGATGAAGTAGAAGTGAAGATCATTAAGATTGACAGAGATGCAGGTAAAATTTCACTCTCTAAAAAAGCACTTGAAGACTCACCGGTAAAAGCATTTGCACAAGATCATAAAAACGGTTCTATCGTAACCGGTACAGTAAAAGATAAAAAAGATTTTGGTGTATTTATTTCACTTGAAGACAATATTGATGCACTCATCAGAACAGAAGACCTTCACCCTCTTAAATTTGATGAGATCGAAAAAGGTCAAGAGATCAAAGGTGTGATCAGTTTTATCGATGCTAATTCTGACAGAATCAGAGTTTCTGTAAAAAGACTTGAGCGTCAAGAAGAGAGAGAAGCTATGGAGCAACTTAACCTGGATCAAGATGACAGCATGACTTTAGGTGATGCATTTGGTGACAAATTCAAAAAATAATCATTTTATTATGATACTACATGAACCTGCTTTGTATGTAGGTTCATACGACCAGGTCGTATACTCTTCAAATAGTTACTATTAGGGATTCCCTAAAATTTTACAAAAAGGTTTTACCATGTCAAAAAAGACAATCGTCGTTTGTGACCATATTCATCAAACAGGATTAGATATTCTTGCGAATGATAATGAAATAGAACTTATAAATGCAGCAGATGAGCCAAAAGACAAACTTATCTCTGAGATCATTCCATTGGCAGATGTAGCGATCACCCGTTCTTCTACGGATGTAGATGAAGCATTTTTGGCTTCAGCACAAAAGATCACAGCGGTGGTTCGTGCAGGTGTTGGTGTAGATAATGTTGATATCCCTGGTGCCAGTAAACAGGGGATCGTAGTTATGAATGTTCCTACTGCCAATACTATTGCCGCAGTGGAGCTTACTATGGCACATATGCTCTCTTGTGTCAGACAGTTCCCGTATGCACATAACAACCTGAAACTTGACCGTGTATGGAGAAGACAGGACTGGTACGGAACTGAGCTGAAAGATAAAAAACTCGGGATCATCGGTTTTGGTAACATTGGTTCACGTGTAGGTAAACGTGCAAAAGCATTTGAAATGGATGTTATTGCCTATGACCCGTATATTGATTCAAGTAAGGCGACTGATCTTGATATGGGATATACAAAGAATTTTGAAGATATTCTGGCGTGTGATATTATCACTATTCATACACCAAAAACAGAAGAGACCATTGGTATGATTGGAAAAGAAGAGATCGCCAAGATGAAAGATGGTGTGATCCTGATCAACTGTGCAAGAGGCGGTCTTTATGATGAAGATGCACTGCTTGAGGGATTAAAATCAGGTAAGATAGCTATGGCCGGGATTGACGTATTTAATAAAGAACCTGCTACAGATCATCCGTTGCTTGATCTGAATAACGTAACCGTTACACCACATCTTGGTGCCAATACCAAAGAGTCACAACGCAACATTGCGATTCAGGCAGCAGAGAATGCGATCTCTGCAGCTAAAGGTATTGCCTATCCAAATGCATTGAACTTACCGATTAAAGAGAATGAACTTCCTGACTTTGTCAGACCTTATCTTGAATTGGTGCAAAAAATGGGGCATCTCTCATCTCAGGTCACCAAAAGTGCAGTTAAATCTATTAAGGTTGCAGCCAAAGGCCCGATCGCTGATTATCTTGCATCTATGCAGACATTTGCTACGGTTGGTGTACTGACTGAGTCACTTGCTGACCAGGTAAATTATGTCAATGCTGAGTTTGTAGCAAAAGAGCGTGGCATTGAACTTGGTACAGAAGTAAAACCAAATACCAGTGGATTTACCAATAAGGTTTCAGTCAAGCTGACGACACAAGATGGTACGATCACTATTGCCGGTACGGTGTTTGATGATACGGTACAGCGTATTATCGAGATCGATGATTACATTTTGGATGTTGAACCAAAAGGTACTATGATATTCTTTAGAAATACAGACACTCCGGGCGTGATCGGTAATGTTGGACAGATCATGGCTGAGAATAGTTTGAATATTTCTGATTTCAGACTGGGACGTGACAGTAAGCAACAGGCACTTGCTGTTGTCAGAGTTGACGGACAGGTAACAAAAAAGGTATTGGATGCCCTTGCTTCATTAGAAGCATGTATCAGCGTCAGTCATGCTACGCTCTAAGGAATAAATCTGCATCATACAATCTCTATTGTATGATCTGCGATAAAATTTTTCATAGGTTTTGACCTATGGAGAGATATCACCTTAAATATTCAAAAAAATTGATATAAATCACCATTTTTAATCATTAAATTAAATTCAATTGGCTATAATCGCGTTATTATTAAAGTAGCGTAAGGCAGTGCCATATCTTGTGCTATAATAAACCTTTTATATCAGGAGTTTATATGATGTTTGTCAAAAGAGCCTTTTTATTATTGATCATTACGTTACCTCTTTTTGCGGGGGTAAAGCATTTAACACTGAATCATGCGATCAATATTTTGAAAAAAGACAATCTGGAGCTGAAGGTAGCACGCTTCAATGAACAGATGAAAGCGTATGAAGCAAAAGCTGCAAAAGGGCATAACTACGGCAAACTGGATGTAACGCTCATGGGTATGCGTTCCAATGATGCAGGAAATGTCTTTGGCTTTAAACTTCAGAGTCGTGAAGCGAATTTCGGAGATTTTGGAGCGCAGGAGTTTTTCGAGAACTTCAATGCCGGAAGAGATCCGTTCACTCCACCTCCAAGTCGACTGAACTACCCGAAAGCAAGAAATCATTTTCAAACCAAATTCTCTTATATGTTACCGCTTTATACGGGGGGTAAGTTGACAGAATATGGGCATATTACAAATTCTTTGTATCATATGAGCAAATTCGATACAAAAAAGTTACTGAATGAGAAGATATTTCAAACCAAAAAAGCTTTTTATGATATCTCTTTGGTGGAACATTATATTACAAATCTCTCTAAGATCATTCGTAATATCGGAAAGCTGGAATCCATTGTAAGGAATATGCAAAAAGAGGGGTATGCAAAAAACATAGACCTTCTTGAAGTACAGGCACGTAAAGCTGAGGCACAAAGTATGTATAATCAGGCAAAGCTCAATAAAGATCTTGCCTATCAATTTCTCTCATTTTTGCTTAATACAGACGTAAGTTCTATTAAAAGAATGAATGATACAGCACCAATGCCACGTGTCACAAAAAACAGCCTTGAAGCAAACAATATTGATATTCAGAAGGCACTTTTGGGGCTGCAGATCACAAAAATGGCAGTCAATGTAGAAAAAGCCAACTTTCTTCCAACTGTAGGTGCATTTGCAGAATACAGCAGTGCAGACAATGTACTGTGGAATGAATTTTTAGACAAAGATGCCTATACAGTAGGGGTGCAGGTCAAATGGAATCTTTTCAATGGCGGTATTGATGCTGCAAATCTTGAAAAGGCAAAAGTGCATTACCTCATGGTCAATGATCAGGTAGAATTGGCGAAAAAAGGTATTGCTTTGAAGGCAAAGAAACTTAAAACAGAGATATTAAGTGCCAATGCAGATATTCAAAGTTATAAAAAACAGCTAAGATTTGCCAAAAAAGTATATGAAAACTACAGGGCACGTTATAAAGAAGGGATGGTTTCTATTTCAGATGTATTGATAAAACAGTCCAAAGAGCTTGAAGTACTTCTAAAATCGTTAACTGCAAAAAATACAAGAAATACAAAAATATTTGAACTTGAAGCATTGATCAACAAGCAAAAGAGTGCGAGTGTTTACAATGTTGAAAAAATAGTAAAACCAACAGAGACGAACAGTACGATAACCAAAGGAGAGAAAATATGAAAAAGATCATTGTATTATTTACGATGTTACTGCTGACAGCGGCAGGTGCGATAGAGATAGACTTGAGCGGATCGGTAGTTTCAGATAATCAGAAAATGATGACCAGCCGTTATATGGGATTTGTGAAAAATATGGCTGTGAGTGAGGGGGATATCGTTAAAAAAGGACAGTTACTTTATGAGATAGATTCCAAAGAGATAGAAGCTGCAGAGAGACAGGTAGACCTTGCCATATCTCAGGCAAGACTGGCACTTCAGATGAACAGGAACCAATACAACAATGTGTTGACAAACCTTGCACGTCACCAAAGACTCTATAAAAAGAAGATGGTTTCCAAATATGAATTGGAAACACTGCAGCTTGCAGCCAAAAACCTGAAAGACATGGTAACAATTGCACAAGAGCAGGTAAAACAGGCACTGGCAAAAAAGCAGGAAGTCCTTAATCAGTATAACTATTTAAAGATAAAAGCACCCAATGACGGTGTGATCGTTGCAAAAAAACTCAATGAAGGGGAAATGGCAATTCCCGGTATGCCTGCTGTGATCCTTACAGATCTTAGCAAATTAAAAATTGTTGCTGAAATTTCAGAGACACAGCTTAAATATATTAATTTAGGTAAAAAGGTAAAAGTTGAGATTCCTTCACTTGGATTCGCTACTACTGGAAAAATAAGCTCTATTATCCCAAGTTCCAATCCTATGACGCATAAATTTAAGATCAAGATTACATTTGATCATAAAGGTAAATCTGTTTATCCTGGAATGTATGCCAAAATCTTTATTAGGTCATAATGATGGAAGCTAAAAATGAATACCACGTAACGGATTATGCGGGTAAATTAGCCAAAGGATTTTTACGGAATCCTTTAACCCCTGTACTAGGCGCATTTCTTTTGATCATGGGATATCTTGCCTTGAATATTATGCCAAGAGAAGAAGATCCTCAGATTGCTATTTCGGGTGGAGCAGTGATCGTTGCTATGCCCGGAGCCAGTCCACGTGAAATAGAAAATATCATTGTTAACCCGTTAGAGCGTAAATTGAGAGAGGTAAAGGGTATAGAACATATTTACGGTATGGCTATGGATAATGTAGGGATCGTTAATGTTATGTATTATATTGGGGAAAATAGAGAAGATTCCAACCTTAAACTTTATGATAAAGTAATGCAGAATATGGATAAAATGCCAAAAGGTGTGATGCAGCCACTGATCAAACCGTTTGATATTGATATTGATATCCCTATTATTACTATAGCTTTCTATCCCAAAAAAGGAAGTAAAGTTGATGATATTAAACTTTTTGATATTGTACGTAAAATGCAGCAGAAATTGAATGCTGTAGACAATGTGGCAAAAACAACACTAAAAGGTGCAAGAAAAGCCCAATACAATATTGAAGTGGATATGGGAAAACTTTCAGCCTATCATCTCTCTATGGGACAGATCATGAAGGCAGTGCAGTCGGTAGCGGTTGATGTACCGGATGTAAAAGGCAGAACAAAAGAGAACAAACTGGTCATATTCGGTGTAAAAAACGCCATAGAGAGTGTTGAAGATGTCGGTTCGGTGATCGTTGCCCAATACATGGGTTCACCGATCTATTTGAGAGATGTAGCCTCTGTGACAGAAGGTGTGGATATACAAAATTTCCAAACCGCTGAAATTCGTTTTAAAAAAGATGAAAACAGGTCTACGTTAGGCGATGAGAAAAGTCAGATTACACTTACTGTGGCGAAGCTTGCAGGCACCAATGCTGTATTTGTTGCAGACGACGTAGTAAAAGTCCTCAAAGCACATGAAAAAGAATTTGCAAAAGAGGGTGTAGGCTATTTGATCACAAGGAACTATGGAGTAAGAGCAGATGAAGCGGTCAATGAACTTATGCATCACCTTATGATCACTATTGTAATTATTGCACTGATGCTTGTGTTTGCTTTGGGATGGAAAGAGTCTCTTATTGTTACTTTTACGGTACCGGCCATTTTGGCAATCACTCTTTTCATTGCGTATCTTTCCGGTCAAACGATCAACAGGATCACCCTTTTTGCTTTCCTTCTTTCATTGGGATTACTGGTGGATGCTGCGATCATTGTAATAGAGAATATTCATAGACATTTGCATAGTCATGATGCAGAAAATAAGGAGATGGGTGAACTCTTGGTTGAAGCAACCGATGAGATTGGTGCACCGACCAATGTGGCTACACTTGCGATCATCTTAACAATGGTACCTATGGCATTTGTAGGGGGGATGATGGGATCATTTATGAAACCAATTCCTTACAATGTTCCTGTTGCCCTTGTTGCATCGCTCTTTATTGCTTATATCTTTACCCCATATTTGAGCTTGAAACTCTTGAAAAAACCCAAACACAAACATCATCAGAAAGGAGGTAAGTAATGAAAGGATTACAAAAATTCATCTATACTATCCTCAGCAGTAAAACAAAGAAAACTTTGGTCATTGTCTTGACTGCTGTTGCATTCTTTGCTTCGCTGATGATGTTTCCTACCAAGTTGGTACTTGCAAAAATGCTTCCAGGGAAAAGTGATAATACCTTTTCTGTCTATATTGATACTCCAACAGGCAGTTCTATAGAGCAGACCAAGAAAGTCAGTCAATGTGTCATTAATATACTTAAGGATGAAAAAGAGATCATGAACCTCGAACTCTTTTTGGGACAGGGCATTCCTCTTGATTACGCCGGTCTTGTCAAAGGCGCGAGTATGAAGCGTACCGAAAATGTATCAGAGATCGCAGTAAATCTGACAGATAAGCATGAAAGAGAAGAGCCTTCATTCCTTATGACACAGAGATTACGACCGATTGTCAAAGAAAAATGTCTTCCTGTGGTTAAAGGTACCAATATTAAATTCGTGGAACAACCTGCAGGTCCTCCTACTTTGGCATCGATTGTGCTTGAAGTGCATGGAGACAATCTTAAAAAAGTGCGTGAAATATCTACAAAGGTAGCAAATATTTTTGAAAAAACAAAGGGTTTGGTGGATGTAGATGTAATGGCAGATGATATCTTTGATAAGTATGAACTTATTCCTGATAAAGAGAAGATCGCACGAAGCGGTTTGAGTGTCAAGCAGGTGAATAATATTCTTTATTTATCATTTGAAGGTATGGTGATCGCACATAAAAATTCAAAGAATGCACCGGATCAAATACCAATGTTTTTAGTATTGGACAAAGAGACAAAGCGTTTGAACTCATCTAAGGAAGATGCATTAAGAAGTAAACTCTCCTCATTGAACCTGATGAACCAACGGGGGATGATGGTACCGTTAAGTGAAGTGGTAACGATCCGTAAAGTCAAATCTAATCCTATGATCATGCATAAAGATCTTTCCCGTATGGTTAATGTTATAGCAGAGACAGATATGGTCTCTCAAGTCTATCCATTGCTTGCGGCAAGAGATGTAATGATCAAAGAATTTTCCAAAGAGTATAAGATAGTAAAAGCAGGATTTACTACCTATATGTTTGATCTTTACCTGACAGACAAAAAGACAGGAGAGAAGTTTCTGCTTCGCTGGGATGGAGAGATGAAAGTAACACTTGATACCTTTAGAGATCTGGGTGGTGCGTTTATTGCCGCCTTGGTATTGATATTCCTTCTACTGGTGATCTACTACAAGAGTTTTGCGATCAGCGGTATTATTCTGCTTGGTTCTTTCCTCTCGTTGATCGGAGTGATAGTTGGACACTGGGTAGCCAACCTCTTTACGAGCGAAACTTTCTTTCTGACGGCAACATCACTTATCGGCTTTATTGCCCTGATGGGGATCAGTTCGAGAAACTCACTGCTTCTAATAGACTTTGCCAAGTCACTGATGGAATGTCATGGGATGGAGAAAAAAGAGGCGATTGCTACAGCGGTGGCGACGAGAGCCAAACCGATCGCACTGACAGCAGTTGCGATCATTTTAGGTTCAGCATTGCTTGCAAGTGACCCTGTCTTTGGTGGTTTGGGTGTTGCACTTATCTCCGGTACAGTTGCAGCGGTGTTTGTATCATTGATTTTTGTACCTGTACTTATGCATAATACCAAAGCAATGGATTTTGATATGGCTGATCATTGTGAAGTGAATAATATCGCTATTACAAAATAAAATATATGCCAGGACATTATTTGTGTGTCCTGGATACGTTTCTATAACCTTTTAATCAACCATTTGCTATAATCATTCAATTTATTTTTAAGGAACAATCATGGCTACAATAGGAATGGGTGATATCAAAAAAGGTGTAAGACTCGAGATTACAGGCAATCCTTATAAGGTTACAGAGTTTCAACATGTGAAACCAGGAAAAGGTGCAGCATTTGTACGTATGAAGATTAAGAACCTTGAAACAGCAAAAACTATAGAAAAAACAGTACACGCTGGAGATAAATTTGAAGTACCTGAACTTGAGGAAAAAACCATGCAGTTCCTTTATGATGATGGTGAATTTTTGCAATTTATGGATACCACAACTTTTGATCAAATAGGGCTTACTCATGAGCAGGTAGGTAAAGAGACATTTGATTACATGGTTGATGGTATGGAGACGGAGATTCTTTTTCATAACGGCAAAGCTATCACAGTAGAGATTCCTGTAACATATGTTTATGAAGTAGTAGAGACACCACCTAACTTTAAAGGTGATTCTCAGGGGGGCAAAAAGCCAGCAACCCTTAACAGTGGTGCTGTAGTGCAAGTACCATTTCATGTACTAGAGGGTGATAAAATTAAAGTAAATACTGTCGAGGGTGAATATTTGGAGAAAGCAAAATAGTTCTTTATCGCATTACAGCGTTGAAGAAGATTACTTGACTACTTACGTTAAGTAAGCTCCCTTATAGGTATCTTCAAATCCACAACGAAATAAAAGGCTATTGCTGTAGCCTTTTATTTTCTTATTTAAACACTCTTTCACAATCTTTAATAACAGCTCCCGGTACAGTTGCAATGGTCATGAACTCTGACATTTGAAGCAGCGGGTACATGACTGAGATATAATATTTCGGATCCAGTATTTTTGCTTCTCCATTTTCTATAAGCACAGGGTAGGGAAGTAAGGCAGCATTGTTCGTACCGATACGCCCTGTGAATTTACTGGTTCTTTTACCCAGTTTTACACCTATTAATGTTGCCCCATTTTCAAGTTTTTGGCTAAAGACCACCTTTTTATTGTTCTTTATTTTTGAGAGAAGATCATCTCCCCGTGCCACGACAGTCATCTCTTCATAATGAGGCATACCGCTCATGAACTGATATTTTGGAAGCAGTTGGAACTTGAGCATATCTTTTGAGTTGAGCATCCCTTTAAATACAGCAGTCAGTTTTGCCAAAGTGGCTTTTGCTTTTTTCTCATCAAAGTCTTGCTGCATGAATGCTTTTGCCATATAGAGCGGATTGGTAATGCTGATATGGTTGTCTTTTTTATTGACAAGAAGACGTAAAGATGCCATGAATCCCCGGTTCGGTTTGCTTGCCATTTTTATGAGTGCTTTGTCAGTAAAGACAATGGAGACAAGCTTGCCTTTTTTGTCAACCGGTGTAGTTGCAACGATCTCAAATCCTGCTTCTTTGAGTTTTGCTTTGGCAGCTTTTACATCCATAAATCTTCCTCTTAAATAGGCGGATATCTTTCCTTTGTTAACTCCTCCGATATTGGTATCGGTATTTTGAGGTTTAGCTTCCTGTGTACGTTTTTCAGGCGGCACATAATTTGGTGGAACACGTTTTGAGAACTTGATCGATCTGGTGTCACCATTGACTTCACCGTTAGTGATGGTTCTCACCTGAATCACAGAAGGTACTTTTGGTGGTGTTGGAATAGTGATCTCTACAGTATCTCCGCCGGTTTCTATTTTGATACTTGCATTTTTTTCTTTGGATGCTTTTTGCCTTGTAGGCGATGTTGCAGTATGCTGTTGTGTAGCACTTTTCTGTTTTTGTTTAGATGCAGTTTTAACCGGTGTAAGAGTAACTTTTACAGGATTTGGTGTCTTTGGGCTTTCCTTCTTAGGCAGAGCTTTGGGTGTCTCTTTGAGCGGATTAACATTGGTAATGGCTTTCATGCCTAATGAAGTTAATATCTCAGGTATCTCGTTATCAAGTTTGTTGACCAGAGCTACGCGTTTTTTATCGGTAATACCCAGTGTATCTGACCAGTTGTGTAGTCTTAACATGCCTACAACCAATTTATTGGAACCTTTTTTAATGTACATATACATAGTACACGGAGCAAAGAGTCCTGCATTTGGCTGCGCACCTTTATTGTCGAACATATTATATGAGAATTCCAAATGACATAGAGAATAGGTCCAGAAAGCATCATATTCTTCTAAAATATCTTCTGCATCATCTGTGGCATCCATAAAGTTATGGTATCCGGCAATGAGGTATTGTTTCCCAATAAAAGCCAGTTCAAACTTGTTTTGGAATTCATCGATGAAATCTTCCAGATCATCGGGTATTTCAAATTTGTATTCAAAGTTCATCATACGTGTTTGGGGTAATTTTTTGTATGGCAAATATGATTTAGTATATTCTATACCGTTCTCTTTGAATTTCTCTTCCAGTTTTGCATTGAGGGGAGCAAATGATGCAGTAAAGGTATCTCTTACTTTTTGATCTTTTATCCCTATCATATCAAGGAAAGCAGCAGGTACCAGATGACCAACATGCGTTACTTTTTCATCAAGCTTTTTTTGTATGAGCATATTGAATGGTGCAGTAGAAGCAATACGTGGATCGATATTTAACAGAGGTAATATCATTTTATCATTGGCAACAGAAAGGAAACTAAGTAGATCAAGTACGGTGGAACCGTATTTCTTTTTATACTGGTCATTCACACGAAGATGAGGATCAGTGACTTTAAAATTAATCTTCTTTAGATCTTCTTCTATGATCTTGTTATATTTTTTTTCAACATTCTCTCCTTTTAATGTATACATCAGTGCTAATGTACCTTTTGGTGCAGTATTAGTCACTTTTGCATGTATGTTTGGCACATTTGTTGTTGTTGCTGCAACTTTTGTTTGTGTTGGGCTCTCATGTGTCTCTTTCTGTGCCAAAGTATTGACATTGGCAATAGCCTTCATACCCAAAGAAGTGAGTATTTCAGGAATCTCTTTGTCTAGCTTTTCTACAAGTGCTACTCTTTTTGCATCCGTAATACCCAGCGTATCTGTCCAATTGTGCAGTCTGTACATGCCTACAACCAATTTATTTGAACCTTTTTTAATATACATATACATGGTACACGGAGCAAAAAGTCCTGCTTCCGGATGTGCATCTTTATTGTCAAACATATTGTATGAGAATTCCAAATGACATAGAGAATAGGTCCAGAAAGCATCATACCCTTCCAGTATATCTTCAGCATCATCTGTGGCATCTATGAAATTATGGTATCCGGCAATGAGGTATTTCTTGTCAATAAAAGCCAGTTCAAATTTATTTTGGAATTCATCGATGAAATCTTCCATATCATCAGGTATTTCAAATTCATATTCGAAATTCATCATTGTTTTTTCAGGCAGTTTTTTAACAGCTATGTAACTCTTCTCCCCACCAAGGTCTTTTTCTATCAGTGCATCAAGTGATTTAAATGTTGCAGTAAATTTCTCTCGAACTTCCTGGTCTTTAATACCGAGAATATCAAGCATGACTTTAGGCATAAGATGACCTACGTGGGTTTTATTTTCATCAAGTTTTTTTGTAATAAGCATATTGAACGGTCCAAATCCGGCAATACGTGGGTCTATGTTCAGTAAAGGGAGTATTGCTTCATCATTGACAACGGGCATAAAACTGAGTACATCCAGTACAGTAGAGCCGTATTTGGCTTTGTATTGGTCATTCACACGTTTATGGGGATCAGTCAGGTTAAAACCGATTGTTTTTAATTTTTCTTCTACGAAAGCATTATACTTATCCTGTATATTGCCTTCAATTGTATAAAATACTGCCAGGGAATCTTTTTCAGATGCAGCTGTTGTATTTATCGTCTGTGGTATTGTCGCCAAAAGCAGTGAGGGAATAAAGAGAAGCAAACTATGAAGAATGATTTTTTTCAGGGTGTGCATGAGTATCCTTTTCAATGAATATTAATATACTAGGATAGCATAAAGTTTATATATTAAATAAATTAAAATTATGATTTTTAATCAATAGAAGTGAAAAGCTACCAAAAGTGACGGGCAGCTTTTCGAAAGAAGAAGTGATTTTAAATTATTTTTTAGCAGCTTCTTTTAGTTTAAGGTATTCATCGTACTCATCTTTTGAAAGTGTTCTGTCTCCAACATTGTCAGAGACATCTTTGACTGAATCTCTTGTATCATTTGAAATAGTCTTAGTTGAATCATTTGCATTGTCAGAAACATCTTTTACAGAATCTCTCGAATCGTTAGAGATTGTTTTGGTAGAATCATTGACATTATTCGAGATTGTTTTAGTAGAATCATTTGCATTGTCTGACACATCCTTTACAGAATCTCTTGAGTCATTCGAGATAGTTTTAGTTGAGTCATTGACATTATCGGAAATGGTTTTAGTAGAGTCATCCATATCATTTGAAACTGTCTTTACAGAATCTCTTGAGTCATTCGAAATTGTCTTAGTAGAGTCATTGACATTGTCGGAAACATCTTTCACTGAATCTCTTGAATCGTTGGAAACTGTTTTTACTGAATCTCTCGAGTCGTTAGAAACGGTTTTTGTTGCATCGGTTACATCGTGAGAAACTGAAATGGCAGAATCTTTCATGTCTTTTGAAGCAATCGTGGTAGAGTCTTTAAGATCTTTTGTTGTATTTGTAATGGAATCTTTTGTGTCTTCTGCAAGTTCAACGGTAGCATCTCTGGTATCTTTACTTGTTGATACTTCAGCAGTTTTAAGATCATCTGATACTTTTACCGCAGAATCTTTTGCATCTTTACTTACATTGGTTACGGTTCTTTCCGCACTTTTACTTGTTTCGACCGCACCATCTTTCATAGATTCCACAGAGTCTTTTGCATCTTTACTCATACTGATAGCAGCTTCTTTCATATCTTTGAACATGTCTCCGAAACTAAAATCTGCCTGAGCACTTGTAAACAGTGCAGCAGCAGCTACACATGATAGTAAGGTTTTTTTCATCTTTTCATCCTTTGTATTTAATTAAGATAATCCAATCTTAGCACTAACTATTTGAAATAAAACTTAAATTATATAAAAAAAAGTAATTATTCTTTATGATGATTATCAATGAAACTGTTTTATTAAAGTTAATTTGTTACAATGTGTTGATAATTATATAAAAGGAATGTATTATGAAAAGATTACTTATAGGCTTAACGGTTGCAGCAACATTCGCTTCAGCAGAGGGTTATTCACAAGGTGACAGAATACTCGATATGCAAAAAATGGCACAGGCAATGCAGGATATACAGTCCGGATTGCTTTATAATAATGAAGATATTATCAAAGCCGGAACAAAGGTGCTTAAAAAGACGATCGTAAAGATACGTCCGATAGATTCGGAAGTGAACAATAAAGATATTTATGAAAAGTGGCTGCAAAATGATTTGAAAATGACCAATAAAATACAGAAAAAGATCAGAAAAAAAGCAGAGATAGTAGAAGATCGTTTTTCTACAGGAGATGCAGTACAGGCACTGCAGGCATATACAAAGATCATCGGTCAATGTATGAAATGTCATGTACGTTTAAGAAAGTGGTAGTATAACTATATATGATAAAAAACAGAATTCAACACAGGAAACATTTGAATGTTCAGATTTAAAAAAATAGTGACTGTCACATTTTTACTCATGACATCATTGTGTGCAAGCAATATTACACTGACGGGTACGGTAGTTTCAGATGGTCAGAAAATGATCGGAAGCCGCTATATGGGATATGTGAAGAAAGTGTATGTGAAATTGGGAGATAAAGTAAAACGTGAGGATGATCTTTACGAAATGGAATCAGCAGAGTTTGATATTATGAAAACACAAGCCAATCTAATGCTTGAACAGTCTCAAATCGCTTTGGAATATTGGAGAGATCGTCTTCATGCGATTAATAAAAAGAAAGAAAATGTAAAAAAGAAATTTGGTATGATGGGTTTTGACTGGGACGATTTAGAGAGTCAGGTTGAAAATATCAAAGCGATGTTCGAGTCAACCAAGATCATGGTCAAACATGCTGCAGAGCAGGTAAAGCAGATGGCAGTGGTATTTAACTATCTGAAGATGAAAGCCCCGGCAGACGGTGTTGTAGTGCAGAAAAATATCAAAGTCGGTGATATGGTAATGCCTGGTATGCTTACGATTATGATCGTAGATACGGAACATCTTGAGATCGATGTTTCTCTCTCCGAAGGTATCATTGGTAAAGTAAGAGAAGGGATGAAACTGGCGGTTGAGATCCCCTCTATAAAATACAGAACCGTTGGACGTATCAAAGCAATTATTCCTGATGCCAATCCTATGACACACAAAATCAAAATGCGTGTCAGTTTTGATAAGGGTAATAAGAATATTTTCCCCGGAATGTATGCAAAAGTAGTCATTCCCAACAAGAATTGAGTTTTTTTGCATTTTCTATAGATTTGTATTCCTAAAGATGATAAAATAATTTATATCATCTCAAAGGAAAAGTCATGGAAAATGTTTACGACCTGATTATTATAGGTGGAGGACCCGGAGGTATCGGGGCTGCGGTAGAAGCAAAAGTACTTGGGCTTGACAAAGTACTCATGATTGAAAAAACGGACAACCACTCCCATACGATCCGAAAATTTTACAAAGACCAAAAACGTGTCGATAAGGATTGGCAGGGTCAGGAAGTAGAACTGGAAGGTAATGTTGCTTTTGTTGACGGTACCAAAGAGAGTACGCTGGACTACTTTGATAAGCTTTTGGATGATGAAGTGATAGAAGCACGTTTCAACTGTGCGGTTGAGAAGGTTGAAAAAGAAAATGATATTTTTCTTGTAAGCTCAGGCTGCGGAGTGGATAAGGCTAGAAATATCATCGTGAGTATCGGACGTATGGGCAAACCGAATAAACCTTCCTATAAAATTCCTCCTTCCATTAGAACCCAAGTGAATTTCAATTTGGATAAATGCAGCAATGGAGAAAAGATCCTGGTTGTCGGCGGTGGTGATTCTGCTGTTGAGTATGCCTGTGAACTCAGCCAGACCAATGAAGTGACACTGAACTACAGAAGAGATGAACTTACACGACCCAACCCGACCAATCAGGAGATGATCGCCAGGTATGCAGAAGATGATGCAGTACGATTAAAACTTGGTGTGGATATAGAGAGTTTGGAGAGTGAGCATGGACAGATCAAGGTGAATTTTACCGATGGCGCAGAATTTTATGACAGAATCATTTATGCGATCGGAGGAACAACACCTAAAGATTTTCTAAAAAGTTGCGGTATTACCCTAGATGATACCGGAGAGCCTATTTTTGATGAGAATTATGAGAGTGAGGTCAAAGGGCTCTATATTGCAGGAGATATTGCGTTTAAGAGTGGTGGGAGTATAGCCATTGCACTCAATCACGGATATCGTATTGTGACACATATATTAAATAACAGATAGGAGATTATAATGGCAAGTGTATTGATCCCTTTAGCAGAAGGATTTGAAGAGCTCGAAGCGGTGGCACTCATTGATGTGATGCGTCGTGGTGGGATAGAGGTGAGAGTAGCCTATATAGAAGATGAACTGCATCACGGAAGAGTGGTCACCGGTGCCAACGGCATTGGGGTACAGGCAGACACTTCGCTAAAAAATATCATCTCTGATGATTTTGATATGATGGTACTTCCCGGAGGGTGGGGCGGGACATATGCATTGGCTGAAAATGCACGTGTGCTGGAACTTCTCAAAGAATTTAAAGCCAACAAAGTGGTAGGTGCCATGTGCGCCGCACCGTATGCACTGAAAAAAGCAGGAGTACTCGGTAACAACTATACCTGTTACCCAGGTGCCAAAGAGGAGATAGACCAACCGGGGTACAGAGATGACTTAAAGGTGGTGGAAGACGGAAACGTGATGACATCCCAAGGGCCTGGAACTGCTGTCTGCTTCGGTCTGGCTATTGTTAAACGGCTTGTGGGTGAAGCGAGTATGCAGACAGTCAAAGAAGGGATGCTTCTTAGCTACTGTTAAAATGCGAGAAAAGATAAAAGAGATTCAATCACATATTGAAAATGATCCTAAACTTAAAGAGGCAGTTGCACGTATAAAGCCCAAAAGGAATTTTTGGGGTATTGCAGGGGTGATACTTTTCTTCTTTGTTCCAGAATTAGTGACTTACATCTGGCAGGATGAGCTTGTTTCATGGTGCCATTTGCATAGTTTAACAGAACCTCTGGAGATGCAACGCTGGTTATATACTAAACTTGAGGAAATGTTCCGCAATGGTGTAAGCTGGCTCAATATCTCGATCGGTGTGCTACTGCTTATCTGGGTGTGGAGACCCCACAGATCCTAGTATATCCACCTGAAGGATACAATAGAAATACCTTCAGACAGTTGCACAGCTAATACACACATTTTTTCTATACTCTTCATAGCTTCTTATAAAAGGAGATGCTATGAAGACCCGTTTCAGACATTTCGGTGAGCTTTATACTTACCTTGAAACCCAACCTCCCAAAGAAGATTTTTTACATCATCGTATCGGTACGGGATGGGAAATATTTTCCAAGGCGGAATTTCTTCTGACTATACGTTATCTTACTTTGGCAAGTCATGAAAATGGCTGGAGAGGTAAACAGGTAGCCATCGCAGTATCTCCTTCTCCCTACTGGCTCATGCTTGACTATGCACTTATACTCTCAGGAGCTGTAACAGTGCCTCTTTTTACAAATATCTCTTCAAAAAATCTTCTCTTTGAATTCCTTGATGCCTATATCCATACCGCTTTTATAGAATCAAAAGAGCAGGAAAATATTATTCACAGGTCAGATAAGAGTATAGAGGTTATCTATCTTGGAGAACATAAGAGTGGCTACAGGGCATTTGGGGAACTGGTAAAAAAAGGCAAAGAGATCAACAAGGGCAATCCAAAGCTTTTTGATGAACTGCTTTACCGTATAGAAGAGAATGATCTGGCTACCATTGTCTATACTTCAGGAACATCCGGTACCCCCAAAGGAGTGGAGCTTACCCATAAAAATCTTATTTCACAGATACATGCCATAGAGAAGCAATATCATTTTGACAGAGAATCCGATATTGCCTTTAGTTTTCTGCCTCTTGCACATATTTTTGAACGTACGATCATGCATTTTTATCTTTCTCAGGAGTTGCGTATCTATTTTGCAGATGATGTGAAAAATGTAGGTTTGCTGCTGAAAGAGGTGAATCCTACTGTAATGACAGTGGTTCCCCGACTGCTGGAAAAAGTTTTTTTTAAGATGAAACTTAAAGCATTGGAGGGCAATATCGTCAAACAGCTTTTGGTTCGTCTGGCATTCTACCGGGCTACAACCAAAGACCCTGAAAGTACGAAGAATCTGCTGGATAGAGGATTGGATGCTCTTGTCTATAAAAAACTGCGACAGGCACTGGGAAACAGTATGCGTATGATGATAAGCGGCGGGGCAGCTTTGTCCGATATGCTTTACTGCTTCTACCTCAATATAGGTATACCGCTTTATCAAGGGTATGGATTGACCGAGTCCAGTCCTGTGATCTGTGCCAATACCCCCGAAGCAAATAAAATAGGTACTTGCGGAAAAGCATTCCCCGGTGTGGAAGTTCAAATTAGTCAAGAGGGCGAACTGCTGGCAAGGGGTGACAATATCATGCGGGGGTACCATAACAACAAGGAAGCGACTGATCAAGTCATAGATGCTGACGGATGGCTGCATACGGGTGATCTTGCAACGATAGATGAGGAAGGATTTATTACGATCACCGGACGTAAAAAAGAACTTTTCAAAACGTCTACGGGAGAGTATGTCTCTTCTGTCTATATAGAGCAAAAACTCGTCAGTAACGGATGGTTTGAACATGCACTTATTGTAGGGCACGGCAGACCTTTTGTCGTGGCACTTCTGTTCGTGGATGCTGACTTTCTGGGACGTTTGGCTACCAAAATGAAAAGTACACCGCGAAAAGCACTTGAATCAGAGAAATTTCGAAAAATGACGGAAAAGTTTATTGCTAAATTCAATAAAAAACTGAACCATTGGGAAAAAGTACGTGATTTCAGAGTGCTGGCAGAACATCCGACCATTGAAGCGGGTGAGCTTACCCCTTCCATGAAGCTGGCAAAAAAACAGCTTATAGAACGTTACGGCTATGAGATAGAAGAAATGTATAAGGATCACCTATGAAAACAGAAAAAACGAATACTCTAAAAGAACGTATCGCCATTGTGAATGGGTTACGGACACCTATGGCAAAAGCAGGTGGGAAGTTTGCACGTATGCAGGCAGACCAGTTGGGTGCGGTACTTTTTCGTGAACTGATGATGCTTTCACCTATTGAGGTGGAGGATGTGGATGAAGTGATTATAGGAAATGTGGCGCAACCTATTCATGCAGCAAATATCGCTAGAGTCATAGCATTACGGGCAGGCTTTCCTGAACATACACCTTCTTTGACGGTACATCGTAACTGTGCTTCTGGTATGGAATCCATTACCACGGCAGCTTCACGCATACATTCAGGAGAAGGTAGTATTTATGTGTGTGGTGGGGTAGAGTCCATGTCCAATATCCCACTTATCTATAATGAAAAAATGGTAGGACTTTTTACGAAACTTTCAGCTTCTAAAACATTAGGAGATAAACTTAAAACATTATTGGGTTTTCGTCCTAGATTTTTGAAACCCATCGTAGGACTCATGTCTGGACTGACTGATCCTGTCAGTGGTTTGCTTATGGGTAGTACCGCTGAGGTTTTGGCACAAGACTTTGGTATCAGTAGAGAGGAACAAGATGCCTTTTCTCTAGCCTCGCACCAAAAGGCAGCTGCAGCCAAAGCCTCTGGACGTTTTGCCAAAGAGAGTATGGCAGTGGTGTATGATGAACATAAAGGTGAGTACCTAGACTATGATGATGGTATAAGAGACAATCAAACCATAGAAAAACTTGCACGCCTAAGACCATTTTTTGACCGTAAAAACGGTACTGTGACTGCAGGGAATTCTTCGCAAATTACTGATGCAGCAGCAGGGGTAGTACTGATGTCTGAGAGTGAAGCAAAGGCACGAGGGCTAGAGCCTTTAGGGTATTTACGTGATTATGCCTACGAAGGACTAGACCCAAAACGCATGGGGCTTGGCCCTGTATTTGCCACCCATAAACTTTTTAAGCAAACAGGGCTAAGCATGGATGACATCGAGATAATAGAAATCAATGAAGCTTTTGCAGCACAGGTCATTGCCTGTGAGAGAGCTTTTGCTTCGCCTGAGTTTGCCAAAGTACACTTTGGAGAAGACAAAGCCGTTGGTGCCATAAATCCTGACATACTCAATGTTAATGGAGGAGCTGTGGCACTTGGTCACCCTGTAGGGATGACAGGAACAAGACTTGTGCTTACTGTTTTACATGAACTTCGAGAACGAGGCTTACAACGAGGACTGGCAACCCTATGTATAGGTGGTGGGCAAGGTGCTGCACTGCTACTGGAGGTAGAGTGATGAAAAATGTATATTTTAATTTAACGGTAGATGAACGTGGTATTGCCACACTTATATTTGATACCCCAAAAAGTAATGTGAATGTACTCTGCTTTGATGCACTCTATGAACTAGAACAACTTTTAGTCAAACTCAGAGCAGATAAAAGCATCAAAGCACTATTTATAGAAAGTGCAAAAGAAGGCATCTTTATCGCAGGGGCTGATATCAAAGAGATTAAAGCATTTAAAAACAGTGAAGAGACAGTCAAAAAATTACGTCACGGACAGGAGATATTCAATAACTTGGAGACATTATCTTTTCCTACAGTGGCTGTCATTGATGGTGCATGTTTAGGGGGTGGTTTAGAGTTAGCTATGTCTTGTACTTACCGTATCGCTACGAATGAAGCACATACTAGACTAGGGCTTCCTGAAGTGAGCTTGGGTATTATCCCTGGTTTGGGTGGTACACAGAGGTTGCCTATGCTTGTAGGCTTTACCAAAGCCATAGAACTCATCACTGCTTCTAAACGACTCAAAGGAGACAAGGCTCTTAAACTTGGGCTTGTGGATGCTTCTGTGCCTGCTGGGTATTTGGGCTTTAAAAAAGAGGAGTACATCAAAGAGATACTTGCAGGTACACTCGAAGCCAAAGTAGCCAAAAGACGAAAAGGGCTGAAGTGGTATGAAACCCTAGCCCCTATTAAAGCACTTATCGCTAAGATGGCACGTAAAGAGGTGTTGAAAAAAACAGGGGGACATTACCCCGCACCACTGCGTGCCATAGATGTACTCGAAGAGACAGAAACGATGTCACTTGAAGATGGCTTAGCGGTGGAACTTGAAGTTTTTGAACCTTTGGCAACGAGCGAGATAAGTAAAAATCTTATAGAACTTTTCTTTACCTCTGAAGCACTCAAAAAAGAGACTTTTTCTACAGCTAAAGCAAA